>Ga0068714_10001223_pt1 | contig 39344 bp, 37 predicted proteins | sample MTBNYHSulfiMetaG_FD_62988 | JGI IMG/M metagenome (GOLD analysis project Ga0068714, IMG submission 62988) | Enrichment culture microbial communities from rom New York Harbor, USA that are MTBE-degrading - MTBE-NYH (New York Harbor Sulfidogenic)... | ecosystem: Environmental > Aquatic > Marine >... | reverse complement strand
AATCTCATCCAGTGTCTTTAACCCAATATTCGATCCGCACAGACCCAACGTCTCAAACTCAACCGGTGCCGCGGCCAGTTCTCCATTCTCATCGGGGAAAATATTACTGCATCGTATCACACAACCATCCATGCACGCTTCGGTAGGTGTGCCCACCCCACCGCGCTGCAAGATCATTTCTCGCATCCGATCACCATTGATGTTCTCTGCGTACTCAAACTGTCCAGCGCCGAAGTTACGCGTTGGCAAACCACCCAGCGCCTGCACAGGCATGACTGTAGAAGCTGTGCCATAATCACGCAGCACTTCAACCCGCGCGTTTGTAGCCACAAATTTGTTAAACGCTTTCACAGCGCTCCGCGCTGTGGGGTTTTCATTAGGAACGCGGCGGCCCCGCCGGAGAAGAACTGCTTTAAGATATTTGCTGCCCATCACCGCCCCCACCCCACCTCGTGCTGCCAGACGGAAGGGTTGTCCATTGGCATCGGTAACCGCGACTCCTGCGGCTTTTAGTTGCTGCTCACCGCCGCGGCCAATCCCTATCAGGACATAATCTTCTCCAAAATCTGCTCGCAGCGCTTCTGCCAGAGCTTCATTATTAAGCCCCCAATAACGCCGAGCTGCTGCAAACCGTCCGCCGTTTTCATCCAGGACAAACAAACCAGGTTCGTTCTCAGGAAAAGCATTTAAAAACACCAAACCGCGGTAACCCAGCGCGGACAGGCTGTCTCCCGCCATCCCTCCGGCATTAGCCTCTTTTATGCCGCCTGTCAGCGGGCTTTTGGTGCCAATTGAGAATCGGCTGCCGGTGGAAACCCGGTAACCGGCCAGGGGTCCTGCCGCCATCACCAGGGCGTTACAGGGACTCAGAGGGTCGACCTGTGGATTTGTAAATTCACTAATCAGTTGCGCGGTCAGTAACCGCCCACCGGCCAAATTATCTTCAAGCTGGCGTTCGCTGATTTTCTTTTTTTCCAGATCAACAATTAAAATTTTCATAGCGCAGTCTCCAGAATAAATGCGCAATCTGCAGCAGTCGCGGTTCGGATATTGTTTGATGTCATCACCATCCGGACAGCGTCCTCCGCCATTTTTTCAATCGCTTCTTTTTCAACACCCAGCTCACTCAATCCGATCGGCAAACCAATCTGATCCAATAAACTTTTGGCCCAAACTGAAAGTTGGTCCGCTGTTTCAGTTTCAGTCTCATCCAATCCAAGCGCGGCGCGGAGATTTTCCCAGCGCTCACCCAGTATTTCAGGGGCATTAAAAGCCAATGTTGCAGGCAATAAAACCGCGACCCCCAACCCATGGTGAACATGATAAGATGCCGCCAGTGGCCCGCACAGAGAATGCACCAATCCTAACCCGGCCTGGTCCATCGCGATCCCCGCCAGAGAAGCTGCCTGTGCCATCGCGTTGCGAGCCTCCAGGTTTTGGCTGTTGTGGGTGGCCTCCGGCAGCCAGCGCGCAGTTAGCCGGATTGCTGCGAGAGCGTATAAATCCGTGATAGGGTTATGCCGTTTTCCGAGATAAGCTTCTACAGCATGCACCAAAGCGTCCATTCCCGTCGCCGCGGTCAGATTTGGCGGCAGGGAAAGCGAAAGATGACCATCAATCAAGGCAGTAGCCGGAAAGATGGTGGGGTGAACCACGCCTTTCTTAAATCCTTTACTGTCTCCAATTACAGCCACATGGGTGACCTCACTACCGGTCCCCGAGGTGGTAGGTATCGCGATCAGTGGCAAAGAGGGATGAGAGATTTTAGCCCTCCCCCATTGGAAGTCCTCCCAGCCTATGCCTTCATGTACCATCATTACACCTACTGCTTTAGCTGTATCAATCACCGAACCGCCCCCAATTGCCACCAGATGCGTTGCGCGAACAGATTTTGCATAATCCAGCGCCTTATCCACATCAATCACACCCGGATTTCCCGGAACTTCCGTAAATAGTGTGGTTTTAAAACCTGCTTTCCGCAAACCATCCACCAGCGGCCTGGCGATTCCGGCTTTCAGGAGACCGGCGTCAGTCAGTACAAAAATGCTTCCGTTCTCAGCACCGCTCAATTCCAGCACAAGATCCTGCGCCGCGTTATCCGAGAAGTTGAGCCTGGTAGGGCAATTGAAAACATATCCCATAATCATCTCCTGTTCAATTAATTGATGGCTAAGCATTCGCTCACAGTCAGAGCGCCGTTCCCAGTACTATTTGCGGCGATTCAGCAATGGTTTGCCCCATCTCAGAGAACCATCCTATCCTCGTCTACGTAACGTCATTGTAGCATGGAGACCAACACGTTTCAAGTATTAATTAATTATATTTAATTACACTTCATTAATCCGAGTTTTTAGCTCTTGTACATGAAGTATTGTACAGTTATAATTAACAACAAGTGGTTTTCCAGGTCGCTTATCTTTACAGAGGAGTTCTCTCTCCATGAACAAAACCTTCGATGTGGTGGTGGTCGGAGCCGGTTACATCGGCTGCGCGACGGCTTATTATCTTTCCAAAGCTGGTTTGAAAACTGCATTGGTCGAACGGGGAGAGGTCGCCGCGGGGGCATCCCGCGCAAATTACGGCAACATTCAGATCCAGGACGCGGAATTAGAGTACAGCCTATCGATGATCCTGCGAGGATACCAGGAATGCTTACAGATAGAGGAAGAATTAGCCCACCCGGTAAAACTGCGCAAACTGGGCAGCCTGCTGGTTATCGAGAATCCGAAACAATGGGAGATCATGTCCGCGCGCCAGAAAAAGCTGGCAGCGGCAGGTATTCACGCGGAACTGGTTCCCTCAGAACACCTTCATGAGATTGAGCCCATGATCAACCCTGGTGAAACAATGGGCGCGTTATACCATCCTGACGAAGCTCAAGTTTTTCCCTTTGACCTGATGTGGGCTTATATCCGCCGCGCGAGAACCTTCGGACTTACGCTTCTCACCAACACAGAAGCGATTGACTTTCAGATCCAGAGCGGGCGCCTGACAGGTATCCACACCACACAGGGAGAGATCAGCACCGGAAATGTGATATTGACAACAGGCGCATGGACCCGCAAGCTGGGAAAAAAAATAGAGAAAGACTGGGCGATATACCACGTTCATGGCCAGTCGCTGGTGACAGAGCCCCTTCAGTACACCTTCCAAAACCACATTTCATCCGCCTTTTTTTTCGAAGATATGCAGGAGGAGATCGCCTCCGGTGATTCCGCTATCCTTGCTATTGCCCAGGCCTGGCACGGCAACATGTTGCTGGGTGAGGCCAGTTTTCCCAGCGAAGACCTGGCAAGCCATGCCACTCCCGGTGCGCCACAGGCCATTGCGGAACAATTCGAGCGCTTTTTTCCGAAATTTAAAAACCTGCGCGTCCTGCGTGGATGGGCTTCTCCGGTCGCTTATACCCCCGATTCTCTGCCTTATCTTGGCCCTGTCGCAGATCTACCCGGACTGATCCTGGCTACGGCGTTCCGCTCAACTGTGATCGTGACCCCTCTCACCGGGCAGACTATCACCCAACTGATCACCACCGGGAAGACCGACCTTGATATCAGCCCTTTCTCTCCAGACCGGAAAGTTGTTTCCTGAGTTTTACGTATGCTGCCCTTCCAACCAGACATAAAAAAGCCCTGTGAGTCCAAATAGATCCACAGGGCTGTTAACTTGCTGAACAACCTTTTTATTTGGCAATCAACCGCATTCCGCCATCCATATAATATACCGCGCCAGTCGCGTATTCACTTTCAATGATAAACGCGGAGGTCCGCGCGACATCCTCAGGTTCTCCAATTCGCCCCAAAACAGACATATCTTTCGCCCATTGCTCCACCTCTGGGGTATAGTTGGGCGGCAGCAGGACGGTTCCGGGCGCAATCGCATTCACCCGCACTTCCGGCGCCAGTTCCCAGGCCATCGACTTTGTGAGAGCCACCAGGCCCGCTTTGCTGGCCCCATGCGGCGCGTATTCCGGCCAAACCTGGAACGCGGAACAATCTGTGATATTGATAATCACTCCACGGCCTTGCTTCTTCATATACTTTGCGGCTACCTGAGAAAGTATAAATGGCGCTTTCATGTTCACGTCAATCGCAAGATCATACTCTTTCTCAGTGATTTCCAGAACAGGTTTTTTGAGCCACACCGACGCGCTATTGATCAGAACATCGACTCTGCCAAACGCTCTAACTGTGTCGTCAACCCATTGGCGCGCTTTCTCTGTGTCGCGCACGTCCAACTCTGTGGCCAGCACTTTCACCCCGCAAGCCTCCAGCTCTGATTTGGTTTCTCCCCACGGCTCCCCAGGCATATAGCTGAAAGAGATTTGCGCGCCTTTACGTGCCATATGCAGCGCCTGCGCTTTACCCACCCGGATCGCGCCGCCGGTAATTAAAAGGACTGAATCTTTAATTTCCATAAATTTTCTTTCTCCTTAATAAACAAGTCTGCTTCAGGTCTCTGTTCAGGGATATTATAAGATCAACAGTCCACCATCCACGGGGATAATCACGCCATGCAGGTAATCCGAAGCGGCTGATGCCAGAAAAACCACTGTTCCCCTCAGGTCTGCGGGGATTCCCCAGCGCTTCGCGGGGATATTTCGCAGGGTTTCCTGATACACTTCAGGGACTTCCAGCAAATTTGTAGTGTTCGCGGTTTTCATAAATCCCGGCGCAATGGCATTCACATTCACGCCCAATGCAGCCCATTCCGCCGCAAAGGCCCGGGTGTAACCTGCCACTGCCCCTTTTGTCCCCACATAAGAGGCCACACGCACCCCCGCGTTGAAGGAAGTAGTAGAAGCCACATTAATAATTTTCCCACTGCCCCGCGCGATCATCTGCCTGCCAACAATCTGGGTCAGGAAAAACAGCTTTTTCTGGTTTATTTCCAATTCATCATCAAAATCCAATTCCCGAATATCCACCGCTGAGTTTGGCCGGGTGATGCCCGCGTTGTTCACCAAAATATCCAGTTTGCCAAACGCTTTGCAAACTTTCATAAGTGCGTTTTCCAGTTCTGAAACCCGGGCTGCCTTTAGATCACACAAAACCATCACTGACTTACATCCCATAGCCTCAATTGCCGCGATGGTTTCCTCACACGGCTTGTAATCCAGACAGGCCACATCCGCCCCGGCTTCCGCCAGCGCAATAGCCATTGCCTGCCCAAGACCCTGTGCCGCCCCGGTGACCAGCGCGGTTCTCCCTTCCAGACTGAATAGATCGAGCACCTTCATAACGACCTCTTCCCAACCATGCTGTCCAACACACAAAAGCAGCCAGCACCGCGCTGGTATCAACCAAACCGGGGGCGACCGGCTGCTTTTGTGTGCGGATAAAATATTCTAAACTATAGATTTTCTATGCGGTCGCGGTGATCCCGCCATCAATGACAAGCGCCTGCGCTGTGAGGTACCGTGAATCTTTTGACGCCAAAAAAGCCGTCACACCAGCCATTTCCCAGGGTTCCGCCAGCCGTTTCATCGGACAGTCATTGGCGCGCATTTGCAGCCATTCTTCAGCGGTCAAGCCCAACCCAGCTCCTACGGTCTTTGCCACGTCTTTTACCATCGCGGTGAGAGTATTACCCGGGCAAATCGCGTTGCATGTTACCCCATAAGGCGCCAGGTCCTGCGCTACCGAGCGGGTTAACCCGATCACACCCGATTTTGAACCGGAATATTCGGAAGTTGCCGGGAAGCTGATTACCCCGGCCATAGAAGATACATTAATGATACTTCCGGATTTCTGTTCTTTCATGATCGCCGCGGCGTATTTATTCGTCAGGAATACGCCGGTCAGGTTAATATCAATCGCTTTCTTCCAGGTTTTCAACTGAACCTGATCGATTGGAGCGCCGGTGTGTATCCCGGCTGAAGCCACAACGGTATCCAACCGGCCCCATTTTTCCATCACCGCGTCAAAGACGCTTTTCACACTGTCTTCATCAGTTACATCGCATTTCATGGCAATGGCTTCCACGCCTTTTTCCTGACATTCTTTAGCAACTGCTTCCGCTTCTTCCACCAAAATATCTACCACTGCGATATTCGCGCCTTCTTCCGCAAAGCGCTGGGCGCAGGCCATACCAATTCCCCGCGCGCCTCCTGTGATCAGAACTACCTGGCCTTCAAATCGTTTTTCCATATTGTCACCTCTCAGTAAATTAGTAGTTAATTCAACTCAGTTCATCTGAAACTGAATAAAAACCTACTTTTGCAACAGGGTCAATACATTCCATATTCAAACAGAGCGTCGCGCATCGCCAGAATATTTTCGGGTGGCACATCGGCTTGAATATTGTGAACCGTTGCAAACACAAAGCCACCACCTTCCGCCAGCGCCTCAACCTGCTGCCGTACATTCGCTTTGACCATGGCCGGTGATGTACTGCCTAAAACAGATTGGGTATCCACCCCGCCACCCCAAAACACAATATCCCTGCCGAACTCATCTTTGAGGGATTTCGCGTCCATTCCAGCCGCATTAAACTGCACCGGGTTCAAAATGTCTACACCAATCTCAATCAGGTCGGGGATCAGCGGCCGGATCGCGCCACAAGAATGAAAAAACACCTTTGCGCCGGTATGGGTATGGATGAAGTCCAGGATCTTTTTATGTCTTGGTTTAATCAGTTTGCGATACATCCGGGGAGAGATCATTAACCTGTTCTGCGCTCCCAGATCATCCGATTCGATCACCACATCCACCAGGCCCTCCAATTTTTTGAGCGCTTTTTCCCAATACGCCAGTTTGATATCCACCACTTTATCCAGCAGATAACCAGCAAACTTATCGTCCAGCCCCAGGTCCATAAAAAACTGGTCTATCCCTCGCAGCCAGCTCGCCACTTCCATAGTACCCGCACAGATATTATTCAATACCACCGCTTTATTCTTGCCGCGCGCGGTTTCCGCTTGCCCAGGCAGGTCCCTGTACCGGCTCTCATCTACCGGGTCGGGCCATGGGTATTGATCCAAGTCTGAAAGACTCTCTGCTGTTCTCAGGGGGTGTTGGAAAAGGCTGTAATATATGGGATAAGATTTTGGCATCTTGAGCCCATATCCCCACGGGTCATAGTAAAAATAAGATTCCTCATCTTCCTGAATATTCAAAGGTTCGGAATCCGACCAGGCTGGCAATGCCGGCCGGGTATCAACCTCCAGCCTTTCGCACACGTCCTCTCCCACAAAGACAATCTGCATCGAAGGTTCAAAGAACCGCACAGCATCTTCCCGCTCAAACCCTGCAGCAGCACGCAGATTCTGATATGCATCTTTGTGGATACCGGTCATCATCCCCGAACCCAGGTCAAAGGGAACCCGGTCTGGTTCCCTGTGGTTGATTGCGGCAAGCACCCGATCGCGAGAATTCACTATCTTTGCCCTTTCAACCATCCTTTACCGGCATTCAACCCTCAACCTCCAGCGAATCTGCCAGAACAGAAACCGGTAACGGGTGAAGGGGTGGTCGGACTCGAAACACGCCTACCTCGTCAAATGTCAATCCGCTCGCTCCAAGTTCCTGCACCAGGATCCGGGCAATCGACAATTCACAGTTACGTCCCTGACAATTGCCCATTCCACAACGGGTTAAAACCTTGATATCGTTCACCGTCCGCGCGCCTTCAGTAATTACTTTGCGGATATCGCCCAGGGTAACCTCTTCACACCGGCAGATGATGGTGTTATCAGTCGCCAGCGAAATCACCCCAAGCTGCGGTGTGAACAGTTCACTCAGCAAATTGGCAAACCGCCTCTGCCTGCGTAGCTGCCCTCGCATTCGTCTGGAAAATGGCTTCGCGTCTTTCTCGGAGAAGCGTCCTGCCCGAACCGCGGCGGCCACCGCGGCCACCTTTCCTTCCACCCGGGCCAGCTCCGCCCCGCCAATCCCTGCCGCGTCGCCTGCCAGATAAACACCCGGCAATGAGGTTTGCATCCATTCATCCCGCACAGGAACCAGTCCGCCCTGCTGGTGATCAGGTCTGAATTCGCATCCCATCATTCGCCCCAGAAAATTATTGGGTTTGACCGTATATCCGCTGAAGATCGTGTCAACCTGCACAACCTGCTCTGTTCCCCTCAGCGGATGCCATTCATTATCCATTCGGGCGATCACCGCTTCCTCAACCTGCCCATCGCCGCGCGCCTCAATGACCGCCCAACCCAGGCGGTAAGGAACCCGGGCACGCAGCATGGTGAAACCATAATCTACCCCTTCCAGGATCCGGCTCCACTGGTTAATCATCACCGGAGCATACTGGAAAGCTTTCGGGAAAGGTTGGGAAGCTTCCAGCACCATCGCCACTTCCACCCCGGCGTGGATCAAAGAAGAAGCCAGTGCGAGCTGAAGCGGGCCGGTTCCCGTTAGCAAGGCTCTTTTTCCCGGCATTACGCGTTGATTCTTGACGGAGATCAACCCGGCACCCGCAGTCATCACACCCGGTAGTGTCCATCCGGGAAATGGAATTGGGGTATCGTATGCCCCGGTGGCAAGGATCAACGAATGGGCCTGGATTTGTTTTGGCACGCCCTCGCCATGCAAATTCAACAGCCATCCCTCACCCCGCGAAGCCGGAAAGACACCCCACACCAATGTATTGGAAAATATCTCAACAGATGTACTTTCCAACAGGCCTACCAGAAAACTGCCTTCCTGTTCAACAACCTTTTGTGGTTTCCCTCCAAAATCGAGTGGCAGTTGTTTATAATACTGCCCACCTGGTCTAGGATTGCTGTCTACCATTACCGTGTTCAACCCAGCCTCATTGGCCTGTAGCGCGGCGTGAATTCCTGCCGGGCCGGCGCCCACGATCGCCAGCTCTACTTTTTTCATTGTTCTGCCACCTGACCGGTTAATATTTCCATACCATCCCGCACACAGGTCTGACAGGCGCGCACATTTTCCACGCCATCAACGGTCACCAGACACTCATAGCACACCCCCATCCCACAATACACACCTCGTGGTTCGCCTTTATCCCGTGTTTTTCGGAACTGCCGGATGCCCATTGCCATCAGAGCAGTGGCTACTGTCTCTCCAGGATAAGCCTCAGCAGAATTTCCATCCACTGAAATCCGTACCGGGGCACCGCGCCTGATCTCAGGCAACGCCCGATCAGCTTTCATAATCCTCATTCAGCTTCCTCCCGTATTTTTTCCACAAAACGGCCTGGTGAAAATGGAACGATCCTCTCAACCGGCTCCCCGACCAACATCGATTTTGCGATATCCGCGCACAATATCGGTATCGTCGGCACTGCAAGATGAAAACCCGCCGCGATAAACAAGTTGTCCACCCCCGGCACCCACCCGATAGCGGGATAATAATCCGGTAGAAATGGGCTTGGAGCCGCCCAGGTTCGCATTATCCGCACCTTCCCAAAGATCGGAAAATACCCCTTCAAAGCCTTTGCCAGAGCCGGCATTCCCCAAAAAGTACTTTCTTGATCAATCACTGTGGCGCTTTGAATCGCGTTTGAGATCAACACACTTCCATTCGGGTGCTGGCCAAGCCCCAACGTCACCGAATGGTTCCCGCCGTGAACTGTTTCATAAAAACCTGTCATCCCAACATGTCTCGAAAGAACAGGCGGCAATTTTTCAGTGATCATTGCTTCGGCGTGCGTGAAGCGAAGTGGAATGTCAAAACCAGCTAACAAGAGCAAATCCCGCGACCAGGCACCCCCGGCCACGACCACCTGCGCGCTGGAATAAACATCTTCCGCAGTGCGGACACCCGTGATCCGTCCCGATTCCATTTGAAAGCCAATCACCGGCGTAAACGCCATCACCCTGGCGCCCTGTCTTCGCGCAGCCTGGATATACCCCATACACAGGCTGAATGGGCTCACATGCCCTTCATGCGCGTATGCCGCGCCGAGGAAACTTTCAGACTGAAGAATTGACACTTCTTTCCGCAGTTGTCCCTGATCCAGCATGTCCGCAGGAATATTCCGGCGCTTTAACCAGGAAACCTTACGGAAGCAGGTTTCCCAATCCTTCATTTCCTGAATCAATGAGAGATGGCCGGGAGTCACCCATTCCAGATCGCAGCCGAGTTCTTCCCCCAATCTCTCAAGTTTTGAAAATCCAGCAAGAACCACATCCAGATAGGATTCGGATTCGCATTCAAAGATCTGCGCCCGTCCCGCGCATGCTCCGGATGACCCTCCGCACAAGTTGCGCGCTTCCAGCAGCAAAACGCGGTTCTTCTGCTGGCTGAGATAATAAGAGAGCGCGGCGCCTGCCAGTCCGCCACCCACGATGATGAAATCATAGCTTTGTCCTGTCATGACACCGCGCCTCTGAAAAACCATCCAAAAAAGATTGGTTGCCGGCAAAAATACGGCAAACAATCCAATACAAATATTTACATAACAGTCACTTATCTTCTCGCTTGAAAGGCGAGCCAGAAGCCGCTGGCCAGCTTGCCTTGCCAACAAACAGCACCAAAGCGACCAGGGTTACCGCGTATGGAAATGCGACCATAAACTGGTAAGGAATATTAATATTCAAAGTTTGCATGCGAAGCTGCAGGGCGTCCGCCACACCAAACAGCAAAGTGCCCAGAAAAACTCCCACCGGCTCCCATTTACCAAAAACGATCGCTGTATAGGCAATGAACCCGCGTCCGCTGGTCATATTTTCTTCCCAGTTATTCAACGCGGCAACCGACAGGAAAGCGCCTGCCAGGCCAGCCAATGCTCCGGCAATCATCAAGGTTGTATAGCGGACCTTGATCACATTGATCCCAACTGTATCCGCCGCGTGAGGATGCTCACCTACTGCGCGGACCTTCAATCCCCAGGTTGTCCGGTACAGTAAAAACCAGACCACCGGAACCATAAGAAAAGCAAGGTAAACCAGCGGGTAATGGTTGAAGAAAATCGGGCCGATCACCGGAATATCTCCCAGCAGTGGGATCTTCCACAGCTTCAATCCCTCTACCTGGATTACCTCTTCAATCACTCCGCCGGCCCCGCCAGCAAATACCAACGCGAATAGAACAGCGGATAATCCCGCCGCCCCCATGTTGAGCGCAACACAGGTCACAATCTGGTGCGCCCCTACAGAAACTGCCATGACCGCGTAAGCCAATCCCATTAATATCCCAAAAACCATTGCCAGGAGTACACCCATCCACACGTTACCAGTTAATCCACTGCCAATTACCCCGCCAACGGTTCCCATCAGCATCATTCCTTCCATACTGAAAGTCACCAGCCCAGCTTTCTCTGCCACCAGACCACCAATCGCTGCCAGTAAAAGCGGTGTGGTCATCCGGATAATGGCCACATAAAATTCTATTGACCCAAAAATTCCAAACACATTATTAAGCATTCGGCACCTCTTCAACCTGAATTTGCGGATCCTGTGTCGGTTTGCCTTTGGATTTCCCCATGCGCGATTTCTTGATTCGAGATTGCAGATCAATTGTGGTACCCGCGATAGAGAACAGAATGGCAAGTGATTGGATCAATTGCACAACAGCAATGGGAACCTGCGCGATAATCTGCATCCGGTTGGCACCCGCCCGAAGCGCTCCAAAAAACAGCGCGCTCAACAATACGCCAAAGGGATGCAAATCACCAATCAGTGCGACCGGAATGCCGGTAAAGCCGGCATCTACCAGGAAACTCTCAATAACTCGGTGCTGCGCGCCCAGGATCTCAATCGCTCCGCCCATACCGGCCAGAGCGCCGCTGATCAGGGCAGTTGTCAGGATAGTCTTTTTGATATCCACGCCCATGTACCTGGCCGCGTCCGGGTTAACACCGACTGCCCGCGCCTGGTACCCGGTGGTGGTCTTAAACAGCACAAAATAGATCAAAACCGCGAAAAGGATCGCCAGCATCGGGGCCAGTGTGATGCGGTTGAATGCGGAAACACTGGTCATCTCCTGATACCAGGCTGCTTCTCCAAAAAGGTTAACAAACAGTTTGCTGTTTATTAAAGTGCCGATCGAGGGGAGAAAACCCTGTTCCGCGATAAACGCGGATTTTGGAAATGGTTGCGTGGGATCTTTCACACCCAACCAGTTCACCCATCCCCAGGCCTGATCCACACCCGCGGTAGGGTGGTCAATTCGAATAGCCCACTCGAAGTATTGGAGCAAAATATAATTAATCAACAAGGTGGTAAGCACCTCATTGAACCCTTTCCATGCCTTGAGAATACCCGGCAGGAACGCCATTGCCGACCCTATCAACGCGGCTCCCAGCATCATCAGCGGGATGAGTAAAATGCCGGGCAGGTTCACAAAGGTAATCCCAATCCAGGTCGCTGCCAGCGCGCCCATATACAATTGACCTTCAGCGCCAATATTGAAGAAACCAGACCGGTAACCATAAGTAACAGCCAGTCCGGTAAAAACCAGGGGTGAAAGACGGATTAAAGTGGCAGCCCAGGAATTTGGCGAGCCAAAAGCTCCCGCGAACAGGGCTTTATAAGCTTCAATCGGATTACTACCCCAAATCACGATCAAAATACCGCTCACCAAAAAAGCTAGCAAAATCGCCATGGCAGGGATGACCACGGGAAGGGATTGTTCCAGAAGCCGGGTGGAGGCTCCTGCACGGGCTTTCGTTTTATTAATCATCAGACCTTTTCAACCTCCTTATGATCGGTTTTGGTCTCTGTATTCAATCTCAAAACACCAGCCATCATCTGTCCAATTTGATGAACATCTGCGTTTTTGCCAGGAACAATCCCCATAATCTCCCCTTCAAACATGACCGCGATCCGGTCTGAGAGTGACAGCACCTCTTCCAGTTCTGTGGAAATCAACAGAATAGCCGCCCCATTATTGCGCGCTTCGATCATTTGCTTATGAACGTATTCCGTCGCTCCAATATCCAAACCTCGGGCGGGTTGAGCCGCAATCAACAGGTCTGGTTTACCGCTGACTTCACGCGCCAGGATTACTTTCTGCTGGTTCCCGCCAGATAAAAGTTTGACCGCCATTTCAGGGCCGGGTGTTCTCACATCAAATGCGCTGATCGAACGGTCTGCAAATTCATTTACCTGTTTCTTTTGAAAAATACCTCGCCTCGAATAGGGTTCATCAGCATGTTTTTTTCCGATCAAATTTTCAGTTATAGAAAAATCCATCAGCAATCCGGTGTGCTGTCGATCAGGAGGAATATAAGAAACGTTCATTTTAATGATGTCGCGGGGCTGGCAATGGGTGGCTTCTTTTCCAAGAACAAAGAATTTACCGTTGGTGGCTGGTCGCAGCCCGGTAATCACCTGAGCAAGTTCTGTCTGTCCATTACCGTCTACACCCGCGATCCCCAGTATTTCATTTCTCCTGATTTCAAAAGACACATCTTTGACAGCAGGTAAATCGCGATCGTCTTTCGCTGAGAGAGATTCTACCGAAAGTACCACTTCACCTGGCTCAAGATCAGGCTTTTCCATTTTTAAAAACACTTCCCGTCCGACCATCATTTTAGCCAGTTCATTTGTATCTGTATCGTGAATATTAACATTATCAACAACCTCTCCATCGCGCAAAACTGTCACACGATCACAGGCTGCCATAACCTCTTCTAATTTATGGGTGATAAAAATGATCGATAATCCATCATGAACAAGTGCTTTAAGTATCTTAAAAAGATCTTCCACCTCACCGGGAGTCAAAACCGCTGTGGGTTCGTCTAAAATCAATAATTCCGCCTCCCGGTACAAAGCCTTAAGAATTTCCACCCGCTGCTGCACACCCACTGGTAATTGCCAGATTTTGGCCTTTGGGTCTACTTTTAGATGATATTTCTCTCCGCTCTTGCGGATCGCTTCTTCCACGCGAACCAAATCCAGGAAAGGTTCTCGGGGGGAAGGCAACCCCAAAACAACGTTTTCAGCCACACTCAATGGCGGCACCAGCATAAAGTGCTGGTGAACCATTCCGATCCCCAGAGCAATCGCATCTTTGGCCTGATGAATTGTGACTTCTTCACCTTTCCAGATGATCTTGCCACTATCGGGCCGGTACACGCCATAAACGCAGTTCATCAGGGTTGATTTGCCAGCGCCATTCTCACCCAGCAAGGCGTGAATTTCACCCTTTTTAATTACCAGGTCAACATTATCATTTGCCACTACACCAGGGAACGTCTTTCGAATTTTTTCCAGGCGAAGGAGTTCAGTCATAGCTTTTGCCTTTACAATAAGAATCTGAACTATTTATACTTATTTGGCCAATAGCAAGTACCAACTCCCTGATCTGCACACCGGAAATTTCCCAAATCTATTTTGAAATGGTGCAGCGGAGATCAGAGCTTGATACTGGGGGTTTTCTGGCAAAAACGCGCCAGAAAACCCCCGTTACGCCACCTCACTTCAATGAGTCAAATTGCTCTGGGGGCGGATCAAATATAAACATCAGACTACAGATCCTTGCGTACCACAAGATTCGGGATGCTGGATGGATCTTCCAGATATTGCCGCTCAAGGTCGACGATATCTTTCTCAATTTCTGGGGGAACCAGCCCATAGAATGGATTAATTTTGTTTCCACCTTCCAACAAACCAATGGAGAAGTGTCCGCCGGGTTGGCCTTCTGCGATCAGTTTCAAAACGTACTCAACCTCTTTGTCAACCATTTCCTCCCATCCACCAATTGCGAGCTCGGGAGCCAGGTTATTGCGATCTTTTGACCAGGAAATATACTGAATGTCGGTGTTGCCTTTTTCACGTTCTTCCATAATGGCTTCAATCGCGCCCGGGTCACCAGCATCGGTTACTGTAAGGAAGACGTCAGCTCCCTGCTCAATGGCGGCTTTGGTGAGTTCCTTTACCTTGGCAGCATCACCCCAGGAACCAACGTAAGCTTCGCCCCATTCCACATCACCGCGGCCAATGTCTTCACAGGCCTGTTTGGCCATCAGGATATGGTGATCCATGATCGGGAATTGGGTACCAATGATCCACTGAACCTTGTTCGCTTTCGTGAGCTGGCAAGCCAGGCGTCCCATGAAATATCCACCCTCACCGGCTGATAAGGTAACCGTGTACAGGTTATCAATGCCGCCTTCAGAGCCGTTGGTCTGGATGAACTTTACATCCGGGTATTCTTTCGCGACGGCAGCGATCTGATCCGCGTATTCATAACCATGGGCCATCACAATGTCATAGCCGGCTTCCGCGTAATCACGAAGGATCTGTTCGGCATCTTCCACTTTGACACTCTCGGTATAAGCGACATCAAGAAGGAAATTGTCACGAGCACCAATCAGGCCAAGGTACGCGTTGGTGTTCCAGCCGCCATCATTGACCGGGCCAGAGAGAACCGCGGCCATTTTCTTGCCTTTCAACGCGGCAACGTAATCAAATTCGGCCTCAGCCTCAACCATGACTTCTTTTTCAACCACAACGGTTTCAACAACTTCAACTTCTTTTTCAACCACAACGGTCTCCTTCACGGTAACGACCTGTGGTTCCGGCGCGGCACAGGATGCCAATAAAATAGAAAAGGCAACCAGCAGCGTCATCAGGATTACAATACTCTTGTTTTTCATTTCTTCTCCCTTTATATGAAAGATTAGATATGGTGAATTTCTCTCCAGACAGTGCAAACTTTGAGAATCACTTTATTTTTCTTTTCTCTCTACCAACCTCCTTTCGATATAGGGTAATCTCCAAAATTCAGCAACAAACCTTTGTTTTTTTTGCGAGCATTTATTTTTGCTCTGCGCTATCAGCGTATCAAGTGCACCGATAGTAGTTATCGTGTGCTGAAGAACACACGGTTAACTCTAAATTCCTTTCCTGCTTAATAAAAAACCATACCGCCGTCAATATTGATAGCCTGACCATTGATGAAACCCGCTTCGTCAGAAGCGAGGAACGCGGCCAGCGCGGCGATATCGGCAGGTCTGCCAAAGCGTCCCACCGGGATGGTTTTCAGTACCTCGGCGTCCCACTCTGCCAGGGTAACGCCAAATTCCTCGGCCAGGGTTTGATGGGTGCTTTTCAGCATGTCCGTGGCAATCGGCCCCGGGCAAATCGCGTTCGCCGTGATACCATGTGGGGCCAGCTCTATTGCCAGTGCTCTCGTGAGGCCTAACACTGCCGCCTTGGTTGAGCAATATGCAATCTCTTTTGGATAAGCCATTTTGCCAGCCATAGAAGACATATTGATAAACCTACCCCAACCACGTAAAACCATATGGGGGATAACCGCTTTGGCACATAAGTACATGGATTTGTAATTAATGTCTGATACCCGGTCCCAGAGTTCCTCGCTCAAATCAACAGTGGCTGTATTATCAAAAACACCGGCATTGTTAACCCATATATCAATCCGGCTCAAAACTCGAATGATTTCCTCAACAGCTTCAAAAATTTTGTCTTTTTCGCACACATCCAACCGAAGCGGCAGCACTTTGGCGCCAGCTTCCTCGCATTTTGCAACGGTTTCCAAAGTGTTGGTGATATCCATCACGGCCACACCGGCACCTTCTTCAGCAAATCGGCAGGCTATCGCCTGGCCAATCCCCCTGGCCGCACCTGTAACACCCACCACTTTCCCTTCAAAACGTCTCATCAATACATCCTTCCCGGCCGCCAACGACGGGTGACCTTTGCGTTTGAGCCACAGCGGTCAGCCAGTAAAGTCGCGCTGATCTGGCACTGCCGCAGAATTGTTTCCTCGTCCAGGTGTTGCACGACCCCATCCTTCATCAAAATCCTGCCGTCCGCGATGGTCAGCACCACATTTTGTTCTCCACAGGAATATACCAATGAAGCAACCGGGTCGTGCACCGGAACAATTTTAGAAGAATTTAACCGAACCGCGAATAAATCTGCCCGTTTTCCAACTTCCAGCGAGCCAATTTCTTCTTCCAACCAGATCGAACGCGCCGCGTCGCGGGTTGCCCAATCCAGAATGGTCTGTGCGTCGATCACAGATGCATCCCGCGCGGCTACTTTTTGCAGCAGCGCCGCGACCTTCATGCTCTCAAGCATATCCGGCGCGTTGTTGCTGCCTGCGCCATCTGTGCCAATCCCAATCTTCAAACCGGCTTGATACATTTCAACCATCGGCGGAATACCCGAGCCGAGGTACATATTACTGACCGGGTTATAGGAGATCTTCACGTCGTATTTCCTGTACAGCTCAATATCCGCCTGGTCTGTCACTACGTTGTGGATCGCCAGCAAATCGGGGCGCAGAAAACCAACCGTTTCCAGATAGGGAACCATATTTATCCCGTGTCTTTCCTGGCTGATTTGATTATCCACGCCGTTCTCGTTGATATGCATGGTAATTGGAGTGCGGGTCGCGTTGGCATATTCGATTGTAGCCGCCAACCCTTCATCTGTGATCGTCCACGGCGCGCCAATCGCCAGCCACACCGCCATCCGGTCCGTCGCTGGATATTGGGCATGCAACCGGGCATATTGTTCAATAAACCAGCTATAGGGAGAGATTAACGCTGGTAAAACCCCGTACTCCACCCCAAAATCGGAGATGATAGTTGTATAACGCCCGCGCAACCCGCTGTCCAGCATGGCACGGATATTGTTTTCGTGCATTTCATATCGCTGCGCGCGATAACTCATATCCACCACAGTGGTCACGCCACAATGAATAGCTTCCAGGCAGCCCGCGAGACAAAAGATATACATCTCCTCCGGACGGATATGAATGGCCGTTGGCGCTGTTACCACTTCCACCCAATCCTGAACCGGCATATCTTCTCCCAATCCCTTTGTGGAGACCTGGAACAAATGGTTATGGTTGTTGATCAAACCTGGGAAAACAATATGATCACTCAGGTCTAACACTTCCTCTGCCGAATAACGTGCCAGAATTTCCTTCGTCGGGCACAGCGCAGCGATTCTTCCCTCACAGATAGCTATTGCCCCATCATCGAGGATTTCACGTCGGTCGTTCTGGGTGACAATTGTCGCGTGTTTAATGATAATATCTGCTTTCTCAGGTATCATCGAAGTTAAACCTTATCAGAATTTAGGGCCAAGTATTCCTGTGGCGCGTTCAACAGGTCGGAAAGGTCCTGTAAAAATGCGGCCGCCTTTGCGCCATCGATAAACCGGTGATCGTAGGACAGCGTGGCCCAACATGTCTCGCGAAGGGCAACTTCACCATTCACGGCAACCGGTCTGGGACGAACCGCGCCAAAAAGGATAATTGCCGATTCCGGCGGGCGCGGGATGGGAATGCCGGAATCCACGCCCAGCATACCCAGATTGCTCACTGTAAATGTTCCACCTTCGATGTCTTCCAACCCGATCAGGCCTGATCGGGCTCGATTTGTCTGGTCAGCCGTTCTCTCGGATATTTCTTCCAATGTAAGCCTGTCAGCGTCTCGTAAAACAGTGACCAGCAGACCGGCCTCTGTTGCCACCGCCATGCCGAGGTTCACAGTTTCAAATACAATGATTTCATTTTCCACCAGTTGAGCATTCAGGTAAGGGTGCTTTGGCAGCGTGCGGGCAACCGCGGCCATAACCAGCGTATTGAGCGAGATGCTGTGATTATCCGGCCGCAGCAAATTCGCGCGGAAAAATTGAATCGCGGTAAAATCGAGCTCCCGGCTGACCTGGCTCAGCGCCAACTCCGTCAGACTGGCCTTCATCCCTTTCGCCATTGCCTTCTGAATCCGGTTGAGTTTTATCACTTGCTTTACAGGTAAACCCCTTACTTCAGCCACAATTCTTACCCTTAATCACTACCTGAATCTGGTGTTAATCTACCACAACACATGCCCGTTCAAACAGTCTGGCGCAGGCTTCTCGAGCTTCTGCCAGCACTGCTTTTTCATCCACCACTTTAATCTCTTTATCTTCCATCAGGATTTTTCCATCCACCAACACCGTGTCCACAGCACCGTTCCCCAGATTATAAACCAGCGCGGAGGGCACCTTATGAACCGGCATGGCGAAAGCAGAATCCAGGTCCACCAGGACAATATCGGCTTTCTTTCCAACTTCCAATGAGCCGATTAAATCAGGCTGCCCGAATGCTTTCGAACCGCCGCGGCATGCCATCCACAGCACATCCTCAGGCAAAACAGCCATCGCGTCCAGCGTGGAAAGTTTTGCCAGCAGCGCTGTCGTTTTCAAGGTTTCCATCATATCCTGATTATTATTGCTGCCCGGACCATCGGTGGCCAACGCAACCGGAATCCCCATCTGGTGCATTTTGGAAATCCTGGCCGCGCCAGAAGCCAGGTACATGTTGGAGACAGGGCAGTGCACAATCACCGCGCCATTTTCTTTTACCAGATCCAATTCGTGGTCATCCAGCCATACACTGTGCACCAGTTGAACATCAGGTCCCAAAACCCCCAGATCTGCCAGCCACTCAATGTGCCGGTTACCGCGACTTTCCAGATTCATATCAACCTCAGTTTTCGTCTCAGCGACATGAATCTGCGTCCCAACGCCCCATTCTTTCGCCAGGGCATAGGTTTTCAACATGGTTTCATCCGTACACCCCCACGGGATCAGAGGGCCAAACTCAAAACGGATTCTGCCGCCCCCTTTACCATGCCAGGTTTTATAAATTCGCTCTGTTTCTTTTAGAATATATTCCTGGGTCAACATGAGATCTTCATGATAATCCATATCTGCCCAGGCGTAAGACAAGAGGAAGCGCATCCCCAATTCTTCGGCTGCCCGGCATACCCCATCATCATTGGCCGGTTCCGTGTGGATATACTGGTGATCAATGACAGAAGTCGCACCACCCCGCAGGTTTTCAATCAAGCCCAGCTTCGCCGCGAGCCGCGCGTCTTCCCCTGTCAGCTTGCGCGCCACTGGCCAGATCGCTGTCGCCAGCCAATCCAACAGAGGTTTATCATCCGCCAGACCGCGTAAAAAAGTTTGAAAAAGGTGGGTGTGGCAGTTGACCATGCCTGGCATTACAGCCATCAAGGTTGCATCCTTGATCACTGTGGCCTTCTCGCGCAATGCTGCAGGTACCTCACCAGCGCCAACCGCGGTAATTTTATCGCCCTCGACAAACACATAACCTGGCGAATATATATGGCCCTCATCATCAATGGTAACAACACTTCCTTTTTCGATCAGAACCCGTTCCATGAATTTACCCTGCCTCATGCTTTCGATGTCCAAACCGTTCTCCGCCATCCACCGCGATCAAATCCCCGGTGATGTAATCTGACTTTGCCAAAAAAACAACTGTCTGAGCCACATCTTCAGCCGTACCCCAGCGATTCAACAATGTCTTTTTAGCAGTGCGTTTGATTTTTTCATCACTGTAATCAGGCGGGGGCAGCACAGGTCCCGGCGCGATGGCATTCACCCTCACAGTGGGTGCCAGCTCCAGCGCCAGTTGTTTGCTTAATGCCAGCATGGCCGCTTTGCTTACGGAATGTGCCGCGAATTTTGGCCAGGGCTCCAGCGCGGAAAGGTCCACAATAAAAATCATCGCGCCCCCCCCTCTTTCCAGCATCAAAGGCGCGATCTCATTGGCGCAATAAAACGACCCGTGGATAATGCTGTCAATCACATAATGCCATTGGGAATAATCGGAGGTCAACAACGGAGTCTGAATGAAAGGTGATGCGCTGTTCACAAACACATCCAAACTTCCAAATTTTTCTTTTGTCTGGCGAACCATTTCCTTTACCTGATCAAGTTTTGAAATATCCGCCTGGACGACCAGGGTTTCCACGCCTAACGAAGCAGCCTCCTGAGCCGTCTTAACCGCTTCTTGATCAGAAGACCGATAATTGATCACAACATTCGCGCCCTCTCTGGCAAGAGCTAATGTAATCGCTTTGCCAACGCGATGAGCACCGCCAGTTACCAGTGCCGTTTTCCCTTTAAGATCCATTCTTTGCCTCTTTTTTGTCGCTCTATTTTCCCGAATGGGTTGACAGCGCTTTTTCCGGCATTTTGATCAGAATACTGCCGGGGTAATAACCGAAATCCACGTGGCTTCTTCATCTTCAGAAGCACACATCAGTTTTTGCAGTTTCTCTCCTTCAAAGTAAATGGTGTGGCCGGGCAGCAGGACATAATCACCCAGATCCAGCCCTACCAGCAATTTCCCGGATAACACATAAATAAACTCCTCAGTTGGTTCGCGCAACCTGCGCGCAATGTTTCCTGAACCTGGAGCCAATCGTCCAAGCAGCGCTTCCATCTTCTTACCAGTGCCAACAACGAGTTTTTCATACTCAACCCCAGTTGCGGGCAGCTTAAGCCTGGGGCGATGTTCAGGTTTTATAACCGGGCTGTTCTCAAAGATCAATTCTTCACTGATCTCATCAGGAATATATTTTTGAGCACTTCCGATTTTTTCATGGGATATATTTTCTGATAAAAAATAAAAGAGGGGGACTTCAAGCGATTCAGCGATCCGCGTTAAGGATTCCAGCGAAACACTGGTTTTATCGTTTTCTACCTGACTTAAAAAAGAGGCTGTCAGATCAGTACGGCGGGCCAGCTCTCTCAGACTGAAGCCCATCTCGATACGACGCTGCTTTAACTTATAGCCCAGATCAGGACCCAGCATAAACTTGTTTCTCCCTTTCGTAGACTTCCAAAATTGACGCTACTACTTGGAAAACCAATCAATATTTTGCTGCAAAGCCACGAACGCTATCTCAACCAATTTCTATTGAATAGAACAAGTGCCCTTCTGAAACCAAAAAACTTTGTTAAAGTAAATTTAGCAGGACATGGTATGAAGGTGCCTACTATGGCTACGGGGAAATTTGAATGATGTTGAGCAGAATTTGACGATTCACTGGTTCACCACAGAAACACGATAGACTATTCTGTCATCACGATAAAATTATACATATTTATTTTCAGTTTGTAAAGCACGACTTAACTTTTTTTAAGAATTGTTAACTTTTTCGAACACCTGATCTTGATTAAATAGCAATGCTTTCCCGTTTTAAATTCCATCCAAAATACCCGGACCACAGGAAACCAGCACGAAAAGAATGAGCCCTATCTTCAAAAAAACCGCCATCTCAACTTGAATTCTTTGATTCAACTTGTTTTTGATGCCATCTTAACCGGTTCACCGCGTTTCTTCTACTTTGATCACCTGTCAAAACAGTGTGAAACCTTACCTCACACAAAATCAAGTTTTGACTTATCACAACAGTCCGTAGGCTTGACCCCAGCGACTGTCAAGTTTTGCTTTACATATATGTTGTATCTCACTTGACACACGCTTTACTTGATAGTATGCTTGAAATCAAGATTAGATGGATATGGATCAGCCTTTTAACGCACCTACATCAGAAGAATTGACAGGAAATATAACTATCTTTTACTCCCGGGAATGATGAAGTGACGATTGAATCCAGTGTTGGTTCACGCCTCAAACACCGCCGCGAAGCGATTGAGATCAGTTTACGGAAACTCGCTCAAATGACTGACCTTTCGGCCTCCTTCCTGAGCCAGGTGGAAAGGGGAAAAGCTAACCTTTCGCTAAAATCGTTAGAAAAGATCGCCAGCGCGCTTGAAGTTCCCCTGCTTTATTTCCTTTCTGAAGACCCGCTCCACGCCACATCGAACACCCCCGCCTCTGAATCTGCCAACAAAGATACACCGCAAAACTCCGGATACAATCCTGTTGTCCGCGCGAATTGTCGTTCGAAATTGATCCTGCCGGTTTCTGGGATTACATACGAACTGCTGGCTCCAAATCTCGGGCATAAAATGGTTGCGATCACCGTACAGTTATCCCATGGGACAGACAATGTCGCTCGAAGGCTGCGCGAACCTACCGAAGAATTCATCTACGTTTTCTCCGGTATATTATTAGTGGAATTGGATAGTGGTGAGTATTATCTGAACCCAAATGACTCTATTTATTTTAATGGCAATTCCCTACGTAAGCTGGCCTGCGCTTCTGAAAATCAGGATGCGCTATGGCTTTCGGTCATCACACCTGCTGTATTCTAATCACAGCCCATCATCTTCTGCCTCGCGGAAACAGTGAGGGTTACAAAATGACAACCAATGATCTGGTAATTAAAAACGGAAAAATCATCACAGCCAGAGAGACGCTGGAAGCGGATCTCGCTGTTCAGAACGGAAAGATCCATTGCGTAGGCAACAACCTTTCTGGGCACCAGATGATCGATGCCACCGGGCTTTATGTCCTCCCGGGAGCGGTGGACCCCCATGTTCACCTGCAAATGCCGGCCGGTGAAACAACCTCAAGCGACAACTGGGCAACCGGCACCACCGCCGCCGCGTTCGGAGGCACAACCACAGTCATTGATTTCATTGAACCAACGGAAGGTCAATCCCTCATGAACGCCTTCCGAGAACGAAAAGCACAGGCTGACCCTCAAGCAGTAATTGATTACGCACTGCACATGACCCTCTCCAGCATCATTCCTGAAAGAATGGTAGAACTTCCCGCGGTGATTCAGGCCGGAATGACTTCCTTCAAGGCTTACACCACTTATGATGGGCTAAAACTTAGCGATCAGAATTTTCTGGAGATGCTCCGGCAGGTATCCAGAATCGGTGGTTTGGTGATGATTCATGCCGAAAACGACGCGATATGCAATTTCGCAATCCGTGAATTGCTGGCCCAGGGTCAGTATGGACCAAATGCTCATCCCATCAGCCGTCCGGCAGTCGCTGAGAGCGAAGCTATCGAACGTGTCCTCGCCATGGCGTCGTTAACCCAAACCCCGGTTTACATCGTTCATATTTCCACTGCGCTTGGTGCCGCTGCCCTCGCGCGCGCTCAGGCGCGTGGGCAATGCGCTTTTGGAGAAACCTGTCCCCAATATCTTTTACTAACCGATCAGGAATACAGCAAACCGGATTTTGAGGGCGCTAAATTTGTCTGCGCGCCACCGCTGCGTAAAAAAAGTGATAACGCTTTTCTGTGGAACGCGCTTTCAGATAACACCATCCAAACCATCGGCACTGATCATTGTCCGTTCTTCTTTCAGGGACAAAAAGACCTGGGGAAAGACCGCTTCACCCGCATTCCTGGCGGCATTCCAGGGGTTGAACCACGGTTGGCTCTGGTTTACACCTACGGCGTTAAAACCGGAAGACTTACCCTAAATCAATGGGTAGATCGCTGCTGCACTAAACCTGCGGAGTTATTCGGCTTATATCCTCGAAAGGGCACCCTGATACCCGGAGCAGATGCCGATGTGGTACTCTTTGATCCGGAACTGGAATACACTCTCACCCATGAGATGTTGCATGAGCATGTAGATTACACACCCTATGAAGGCTTTCCACTGAAGGGATATCCAGTCATGACTTTGCTGCGTGGTGAGATGCTGGTCAGCAAAGGTCAATTAAATGCAAGACATGGTCAGGGACATTATCTAAAATGCGATTTGCCGCACTTTGAGCCGCGGGTATAAAGGATCATTGGCATATATTAAACTGAATTTTTGTCAGGAGAGACAAATGAGCACAACAATAATTCTCCCGGAATGGTTAATCACAAGTGCGCTTCAAAAACCCAGACGTGGTTGGGGAATCCGTATCGTAGACGATAAAATCGACGACATCGCCCCCAACGAAGAGCTCCTCTTCCGTTACCCCAGAGAACAAGCCTGGATCGCTCCGGGCCAGATATTGGCTCCCGGCTTTGTCAATTCCCACATCCATATTTATGGAGTGCTGGCACATGGCATCCCACTGGTGAAAGCACCTTCAGGTTTCTGGCCTTTTCTGGAAGATTTCTGGTGGCCGCTGGTAGAAAACCGCCTGGATCATGAGATGATCCGAGCCACAACCGAACTGCGCTGTGCCCAGCTCCTCAAAAGCGGCGTGACCTCTTTCTTCAATATCACGGAAGCTCCCAATGCCTTGCCAGGTTGCCTTGAATCGCAAGCCGAAGTCGTCCGCAAATGTGGCCTTCGCGGTGTGCTTACATTCGAAGCATGCGAACGCGTCAGTCAAGAAAATGGTCAGCTTGGTCTAAAAGAGAACGCTGATTTTGTGGATGCCTGCAAGCGCCGCAATGATCTGGTAACTGGCGCAATCAGTATTCACACCACTTTCACCTGTTCCAAAGACTTTATCCGGCAGGCAAATCAAATTGCCGGAGAACGCAACGTGCTGCTTCACGCCCATGTCTCTGAAGGCACGTACGAGCCCGATTTCGCACTTAAAACTTTTGGCATGCGCACAATGCACTACTATCAGGAACTCGGCATCACCAGCCCGGACTTCCTGGCATCGCAATGCGTTCAGCTCGACCCTTCAGAAGTGGATCTGATCGCCCAGGCTGGCGTACGGGTAAGCCACATGCCCCTATCCAACTGCGAGGTCGGTGGCGGTATCGCGCCCATCCCTCAACTGGTTGAAGCGGGTGCCACAGTAGGGCTCGGCAGCGACGGTTATATCGACGACTTCTTTGAAGTAATGCGGGGCGCCTTCCTGATTCATAAAGCCAACCAACTCAGCCCGTTGGTCATGCCAGCTCATATCGTGTGGCATATGGCCACTGAAGGCGGCGCGCAGGCCATTGGACTCAAGCATGTTGGAAAGATCGAGAAAGGCTGGCAAGCTGATCTTCAATTGATCGATGGGAATCTCCCCACGCCTCTCGAATCGCACAATCTTTATGATCAGTTGCTGCTCTACCGTACCGAGAAAAATGTTCAGGCAGTATGGGTTGCCGGGAAGCTGCTTGTGGAAAAGGGCGAGGTCATTGGAGCTGATTGGGAAAAAATCTTTGAAGACACACGCGCTGCCGCGCGGCGCCTGTGGGACAAAGCAAGGAAGTAGCCCGCTATAGCTGAGCCCTGTTTGTTCATGTTTACCTGAATGGTAAACAAATCTGGAAAAATTTGTATTTATGGTAATAGCTGAATAGATCACCTGTTGCTGGAGGCAAAGATTATGCACATTGAATTCACTCTGAATGGAGAATCTGTATCCGTAGATGTTCCCGAGAAAATGACCCTGCTAAAATGCCTGCGCGAAGTGCTGGGGCTGACGGGCACAAAAGTGGGATGTGAAAGCGGGGATTGTGGCGCTTGCTCTGTTATTTTTAACGGAAAGCTGACCAAATCGTGTTTACTGGAAATGCCGCTGGTCGCTGGAAAAGATGTCATTACTATCGAGGGTGTCCACGCTCCTGATGGTGGACCGGGTGATGTCCAGCAGGCATTCCTGGACCACGGCGCGGCTCAATGCGGCTACTGTACGCCGGGGATGATCCTGGCTGGTGAAGCGCTGCTGACGCGAAAGCCCGACCCCGACCGTGAAGAAATTCGCCGTGCTATATCCGGAAACCTCTGCCGCTGCTCCGGGTATACGCAAATCATTGACGCAATTGAAGATGCCGCGCGAAAACGTCTGGTAAAAACCCATTAGCCGACCTGGATCAGGAGCAAGCAAATGAGTAAGCTGAATTATGTAGGTAAACCCACCGCCCTTCAGGTGGACGCGTATGACAAAGTGATGGGAACAGCAAAATATGTTGGTGACATGTATCTGCCGGGCATGCTCTACGGTAAAGTCCTGCGCAGCCCGATCCCACATGGAAAGATCGTCAGGCTGGATACTTCCCGGGCTTTTCAGGTACCTGGTGTGAAAGCTGTCATCACCAGCGCGGATTTCGTAAACAATGGATTGTGGGGCTGGCCGATTAAGGACGCCTATATTTTAGCCCATGGAAAAGTACGCTATGTCGGTGATCCGATCGCAGCCGTTGCCGCTGAAACCGAAGCGGCAGCCATTAAGGGGGTTGAAGCCATCGAATTTGAACTGGAACCCTTACCGGTAGTCTCTGACCCCCACAAAGCCCAATCTTCTGAATCGCCCTTGATCCCAGACGAATGCCCCACCGACAAAAACAATCTTTGCAACATCCATATTGTGCGCAATGGCGACCCGGCAGCCATTATCGAAAAATCAGAACACATTTTTACCGGCAGCTATGTTTTCCAGCACCAGGAGCATGCCTACATTGAGACCGAAGGCGCTCTGGCAATCCCTGACGCGGATGGCAGTGTCACGGTTTATGCTAACGATCAAAGTCCTTTTATCAATCGCGGAAATATTGCCTCCGTTCTGGGATTGGAACAGGATTACGTCCGGGTTATCCAACCTCCGGTGGGCGGCTCGTTTGGCGGCAAGGATGATATCGGTTACCAGACCTCTTCACAGGCTGCAAAACTGGCACTGTTGACGGGGAAACCTGTCCGCATCACCCTCGCCCGCGAAGAATCCATGGCTGCTTCTTACAAGCGCGAGTGGATGGAAGTCGGCCTCAAAATCGGCGCGGATAACGAGGGCAAACTCAAAGCGGTGCAGGCCAACCTGCTTGCAGACAGTGGCGCGTACTCTTCCATGACGCCGCTCTCCTCCTGGCGGGCTACGATGCACGCTGGTGGAAGTTACCGTTACGAAGCAGCTTCTGTAGATACCGAATCGGTTTACACCAATAACGGCTACTGCGGCGCTTTCCGTGGTTTCGGGAACAACCAGGCTACCGGCGCGATCGAATGCCTGATCGATGAAATGGCCGAGAAATTTAACATGGATCCCATCGATTACCGGATGATCAACCTCCTCAGGGAAGGCGACAGAGCCTTCACCGGCAACAAACTGATGCACCGCCCCAATGCGGACCGTTGTCTGGAGTGGGTTCGGCTGCAATCCGGTTGGGACCGCAAGCGCGCCGAATATGCCAGCCAGGAAACCGGCGCGCCCAATCGGCGCGGGATAGGAGTCGCTTGCTACTTCCATGGCTCCGGTCTGGGCGGCGAGGGAACTGATTTTGCCACCGCGAATATACGGATCAATGGGGATCACACCGTGACTCTCCAATGCGCGCTGACCGATTACGGTCAGGGCAGCCGCACTGTCTTCACCCTGATCGCGGCGGAGGTGCTGGGCGTCAATCCAGACCGGATCCAAATGTTGCGCCCCGATACCCAAACTGCAACCGACTCAGGCCCCACAGTGGCCTCTCGCGCTTCCATCGTCGGTGGAAACGCCGTTCGTGACACCACTGAAAAAGTGGCTCACCTTCTGAATTTAGCCGCGGCTGACCTGTTCAAATGCGATCCTGCGCAGCTCATCCGCGTGGAAGAAAGCTACATTGGCCCACAGGAACAGCCAATCAGCTTTGAAGAAGTTGTGGACCATGCCCGCGAAATGGGTTTCCAGCTTTCCGCTCACGGCTACTGGCAGATTCCCGAAATACACTGGGATTTTGACAGCGGAACCGGAGTGCCTTATTTCACCTATTCTTATGGCGCCCAGATCGCCGAAGTAGAGGTCAATCGCAAAACAGGTGTTGTGAAAGTAATCAAAATCTGGGCCGCGCATGATGCCGGGAAAATTATTTACCCGCTGGGAGCTAAAGGTCAGATGCTGGGTGGCATTGCCCAGGGATTGGGCTACGCCCTGACCGAAGGCTTTACCTACAAAGATGGCTACCCACAGAAACTGGACTTCAACACCTACCATATTCCTACATCGCTGGAGATGCCTGAAATGGAGTATAAGTTCATCGATAACATCCTGCCTGAAGGCCCCTTCGGCGCGAAAAACCTGGCTGAACCAATGATGATCTCTGCCCCGCCAGCCATCGCCAACGCAGTTTATCAGGCCACAGGTGTGCGGGTCCATGAATTCCCAATCAATCCCAACCTGCTGAAAATGTGATCCCGGGGTGACTGTCAGCCATTCAAACAGGGAACTATTGCAATTGCTTATTTTGCAGAATTTTTGATATAAAGACTTCCAAAGGAATCCTCTCTTTGGAAGTCTTTATTTAATGCCACAACCTGCTGGTTTTGAATAATACAGACTATTTTTCAGGCAACACTATATTAAGCTGGCGCAACCAGTTCCCGCTCATGATATTGGTGATATCCTCTTCCGAATAGCCTTTTTCCAACAGCGGCGGGGCGAGCTTTTGCAGATCAGCGATGGAATCAAACTCCATGGGTGTCTCTTCCACCCCGTAGATGCCGTCAAAATCCGAGCCAATCCCCACATGCAGACTATCTCCGGCAAGCTGGCACAAATAATCAATCTGCGCCACCAACCGGTCAATGTGCACCAGGTCTCTGCGCATCTGCTTCTTCTTCCAGCCAGCCAGCAGGAAATTGTTAAATGGCACGACACCGATCACGCCATCCCGCTCTACAATTCCACGAATTACCCTATCGGAAAGATGTCGGTTGCTCTCAACACCTTTCAATAATTCAGCAGCATTCGCATGACTTGCCATAATGACACCTTCATACTGATCCAGGGCTTGAAGGGTTGCTTCTTCATCCATATGACTGATATCAAGCCCAAACCCGATCTCTGCCATACTTTCCAACAATGCCTGCCCGTCCCTGGTTAGAGGCCCTGGTTCGTGCGTCCCACCACAGTAGCGGGTACCGACCCATGCTGGTCCGATAAATCGCAGCCCCAACTCCCACCATTCTGGCAATTCATCCGGGCTGCGGATTCCTTCCGCAGCCTCCATCAGCAGCACCAGCCCCACAGGCCGTCCGGCAGCGCCTTCTGGCAGCGGCATTTTCCACAACCCAAGAATTTCACGCAAATCAACCCCCGAGCGGATCAACCGGAATTGATCCGGGTGTTTATCCATCCATCGATAATAGAAGTCAACCTGATCCCGGTAAAGCTTACACGCTTCATTGGTGTCGCGATAAACCAGCTTATCCCACGCCCCCTCTTGCTTCCGGATCGGTTCAGCGAATAAGGTAGAGAACACTACACCAACATTTCCATTCTGGTAAGCGTCCCAACCTAACATTGTGTTTCCAGTGACATCCGGAATATAGGTACCCTTCTCCAAAATGCGCGTTTTCGCCAATGGGTTGGTATAATCCCGTCCAAACGTCAGCATATTCCAGGCCAGGTCCTGGTGCGCGTCAACGATAAAATAAGGTTTTTGCATCCAATTTCGCTCCAAGTAAAAAAGGTCAGGTCTGCTCCAGTGCCAGCCGAATGCCCAAACCAACCAGAACAAAACCTGAAACACTATGCAGGATCTGCTGCCAAGCTGGTCGGGTAAATATATGCTGGAGCTTCCCCATCATGATGTTCAGAAGCATCAGACATAAGAAACTCATCCCAATATGGATTCCCCCCAGAAAAAGCGATTTCAGCAGCACGGGCTCCCCTGCTTTGATGAACTGCGGCAGGAAAGCAAGATAAAATACCGCCACTTTGGGGTTCAACAGGTTCGTCAGGAATCCTTGCAGGAAAGGTCGATTGTCCCTTTTCTCTCCCTCATTCATTTGCATACCTTCTGTTCCTGCAGGAACACCCTGGCGCGCGTTCCACAGGGATTGCCCACCCAAAAATACCAGATAACCAGCGCCCAACAGCTTGACTACCGAAAAAGCCGCCGCCGATTGCACGAGGATCAACGAAACACCCACTGCCGACAGCGTCACGTGCACCATCAGCCCCGCGCAGATTCCGAGGGTAGTTCGCGCGCCAACCCGCTGACCACCCGATAGCGCGCTGCGGATCACCAGCATCACATCCGCCCCCGGTGTCACCGTTAGCAGTGCCACAATTCCAAGATATGTCCAGATCTCAGCCGTCAAGAACATTTCGGTTTACCTCAAGTCGTTTCCCATAACCCCATTATTATACCTGCCATCCCAAAAACCAAAAAAGAACCGCGCAGGTTCTCTTTTGGTTTTCTTTGTTCTATGCCAGTTGATAGCATCCCAGGAAAGACTCTTTCTTCATCAAGCGCATCAATTCAAAGCCTATGGAGTCACCCCCAGGTAGGACCGCTTCAGCACTTCGTAATTAATACGCCCTGCCCGAAATATTCTTCCGGTGGAAAGGTTATTGATCTGAACCACCGCCGGGGAGTGCAGATCCATCGGAATTTGATAGAAATCACGTCCCGCATCCTCATAGATTTCCACAAATGGCCGGCCATACACCCTTGAAACGGATGAGGTGACTTTTTGAACAACTGCTTCGCAGGCTTCATCGGTTGATTCAACATACAATGTCGCGATACCGCCATACAGCAGCGCGTCATTGATCCGACCAAAAGCCTGTACCTCATCATTTGTCAGCGGCGGAATCACGCAGTAGCCCTGTGCCTGGCGCAGAGTCTTTACATCAAAACCCTCTTCATCCAGACGGTGCAGAGTCTGTTCTATAATCCGCGCCGATACCTGAATCGCGCATACCAGGCTTGCACTGGGGGCGAACAATATGGTCAGGTTTTCTGGCTTTAGTCCGCATGCTTCCGCTACCGCGTTGGCAGTATTCACCGTAATTGGATCAGGTGTTTGAATACAAATCACCCCCTCGTGATACGCGTCCCGATAAGGTTCAATGATTTCAAAATAATGATCCTGATTTGAATTCAGCGCTCTGGCAGGGCCCGCGCCAATGGGCGCGTTTTCCCTGGCTTCCAACCGCCATCCCGCGATCTGAGAAGCAACACAGGCAATCTGCGGCAAGTCAGCAAGCACCCGCACCGCCGAAAGCGCGTATTCACCCAGCTGAAAGTGTTCATAGCTGAGATCTCCCAACCCGCCCAGGGTGATCAAGGTGTAGTATTTCCCGGCCACCCAGCCCCCAGGAGCCTCCAATCCCATATCAATCACTGTGGTGCCATTTTCCAGTTTGGAGACCTTCACGCCGATCGCTTCGGGCGTTTCCAGAATTTTTCGGACAATCTTCATCGACTCGCGGTTAATGCTGAGCATATTTCGTTTCTCCCATTTTCAACTTTACCCCTTAGGCAGCGGGCCAGCCTCCCGGACGCTCATCCCGCTGTCCACTGGCAGGATGATCCCATTGATATAGCTGGCATCCTCAGATGCCAGAAACAACACAGCCTGAGCCAGTTCCATAGTTTGCCCAATCCGTCCGCCGGGGATGTAACGGGCCAGATTTGCCAGGATTTCCGGGTCAGAGAATCCAGCCTCGAGCGCCTCTGTCCGGATCATGCCCGGTGAAACTGCGTTGACCCGGATATTGTCTGCGATCAATTCAACCGCCATTGCCCGGGTCAGAGCTTCCACAGCGCCTTTGGTAGCGCAATAGACCGATCGTCCCGGAACCGCGAGTTGGGCCAGGATAGAGCTGATATGAATGATAGCGCCTTGCTTCCGCGTTGCCATCCGGCGGGCAACCTGCTGGCTCAAATAAAACAACCCGCGCACGTTGGTGTTGAAAGAACGGTCAAACTCTTCCAGGCTGACGTCTAAGAAACTATCCCGGTTAAAAGCCGCCGCGTTGTTGACAAGCACCCGGATGGGCCCAATCCTTTCTTCAACTTCGCTCACCATCCGGTCGACATCTTCCTTCTTCCCCACGTCCGCCTGATAAACCAGCGCGCTGCCACCTTCCGCCCGGATTCTGGATTGTGTCTCCAGCGCGCCTTCCGTGTCGCTGCGGTAATTGATCACCACTTTGGCGCCTTCAGCCGCAAACGCGAATGCGGTGGCGCTGCCAATCCCTCGGGATGCGCCTGTTACCACCACAATCTGGCCTTCAAATCGCTGTTTCACCATTGGTGTTTATTTTTCCTCAATCAGGCACAAAACGCTTCCAACAGCGATATCTTCGGTACCATCCTCAACCAGAATTTTCGCTATCACTCCGGAAGCTGGCGCCTCCAACTGGTTGGTGACCTTATCAGTCTCAATATTAGCCAGTGCTTCACCCTCTTCAACTTCCTGGCCTTCCTTCACCAGCCATTCGGTTAAAGTGCCCTCTTCCATTGTCAGCCCCCATTTTGGGAGAATTACTTCTACTGCCATGCTCAATCACCTCCAATATTTACTTCAAAGTTTTCTTTGCTGCCAGAACAACATCATCTTTGTTTGGCATAATCAGCTTTTCTAAAACCAGGGAGAATGGGATCGGGGTATCCGGCGCGCAAACCCGCTCAACAGGTGCTTTCAGCTCAGAGAAAGCTTCTTCCGAAATTACCGCGCTCACATCCGCGGCAAGGCCGCCCATTTTTGGCGATTCATTCACCACCACCGCCCGGCCGGTCTTTTTCACCGAATCCAACACTGTCTCATGGTCCCACGGGCGCAGCGTCCGCAGATCAATCACTTCAACAGAGATCCCCTCTTTTTCCAATTCAGCGGCCGCCTCCATTGAATCGAGCACAGTTTTCATGCTGGCGACCAGAGTCACATCCACGCCCTCTTTCAACACCTTGGCTTTGCCAATCGGAACAGTGTACTTCTCTTCTGGTACCTCTCCCTTGGTGCGGTACAGCGCCTTATGCTCCAGGAACAAAATCGGGTTATCATCTTCTATACTGGCAATCAGCAATCCTTTTGCGTCATACGGATTTGAAGGTGCAACGATCACCAAACCGGAAACATTCATAAACCAGCCTTCCACAGACTGTGAGTGATGTGGTCCGCCGCCAAAGCCGGCGCCGCAGGCTGTGCGCACCACAATCGGCGATTTGAACTGGCCGTCGAACATATAGTGCATCTTGGCCGCATTGTTGACCAGCTGGTCGTAGCAGGTCGTAATGAAATCAGCAAACATGATCTCAGGAACCGGCCGCATTCCAACCACTGCCGAGCCAACCGCCGCCCCGATGATTGCGGCTTCTGATAATGGCGTGTCGCGCATGCGTTCAGCGCCATATTTTTCAAACAACCCGCGGGTCACGCCAAAGTCTCCCCCCATCCAGCCAATATCTTCACCCAGGCAGTATACTCGCTCATCTTCCTCCATTTTGATATCCAACGCATTGTTCAGTGCCTGAACCATTGTCATCCGGGTCATTTCGCTTTTACCTCCCAACCAACATAAACATTCGCGGTAGCTTTTGCGGGATCGGGCATGGGACTTTCCTTTGCGTAGTTCACCCAGGATTCAATCTCTTGCTCAACCCCTTGCTCCAGTTCCAACAATTCGGCTTCCGTCGCGATACCTTTTTTGAGAATATGCGCCCGCGCCATGGAAAGTGGTTCGTGCTCAACCTTCCAGTAATGGACCTCTTCTTCCGGGCGGAACTCACCGCTGAAAAGACCCTGCCAGCGCCAGGTTTTATATTCAATGAATGCCGGTCCGTTCCCTTCTTTGATATACTCGGCGGCTTTCAAGGTCGCCTCATAGCACGCCATCAGGTCATTCCCATCCACCTGTACCGCGGGCATCCGGTAGGAACGCGCGAACTCGTACAGTTCAGCTGTCGCGTGGCTGAATCCAACTGGTGTCGAAATAGCATAGCCATTGTTTACACAACAGTACAGCAATGGCAGCTTCCAGGCTGCCGCCAGGTTGAGGCTCTCATGCCACTCTCCGCGGCCCGAGGTTCCATCTCCTACCATGACCGCCGCAAAACGGTCTGTGTCATGCATCTTCCAACCAAGCGCCACACCCAAAGCGGTCACCATGAAAGAGCCTTCCACACCATTGTCACCAAAATTATTCACACTGGCATCGGCGGAGTGCAATGACCCGCCCTTTCCGCTGCAAACTCCCGTTGCTCTTCCAAACAGTTCCGCCATGATCTTCTTGCCAGGCGTACCTTTCAAAAACAGAAGGCCGTGACAGCGATGATCCGGAAACAGCCCATCCTCTGTTCGCAGCACATTCGCGATCGCCGCCAGAGTTGCTTCCTGACCGACACCGATATGAAGCATTCCAGGCACATTCCCTTTTTTGAACTCACGCTCCAGCGCCTGTTCAAACACCCGGATCAACCGCATATCCCGATACATCTTCAGATAGAATTCAGGGCTTACGTCTTGCATATATCCTCCAATAAACTGGTTTACCTGAGCGAAACCAATACCATTCTGCATAGATTGCTAAAACATGGGGGGAGTCATTACCGAAAGCCAAACAACATCCTCGTTTCTTGATGCGCAGGTCATTTCTTTTAAGTCTTCGCCATCGAAATACACCGAATCTCCAGGGTACAGGAAATATCTATCCTCCCCCAGTGCGATTTGCAGAGAACCGGAAAGCACCAGGATTATTTCCTCGGTAGGCTCACGAAGCCGCCGGGCTTTGTAGGTTTGGCCAGGTTTCAATTGCCCAATCGTGGCTTCCATCTTCCGGGCCAGGTCATTGGAAAGCAGTTCATAGACCACATGCTCATTCGGCAGAGTCAATTGTGGACGGCTCCCTGACCGGACAACCGGGGAATAACGAACACTTTTTTCTTCCTCACCATCCATCTGAACCGGAGAGGCCAGGATCGAGCCTCGGGGCGGATTCTCCGAAAAGAAATATGCCATCGGCACTTCCAGCGCGCCCGCCAATCTTCTCAGCGAATCCAACGAAGCGGAAACTTTTCCTCGCTCAATCTGGCTGATGAATGCCGGGGATAGACTTGCCCTTTCTGCTAATTCCCGAATCGAATATCCTTTTTCACTTCGGCGATGGTGAATCCGCGAACCAATCTCTTCATCTGTGATCATCAAATCCTACACCTTCATGATCTATCAAACCTTTTATTTTGTTTACTACAATACACGATTTTTTCTATTTTGTCAATTATTTATAAATTTTGTGTGTTATATATAAACATTTTCCACAAAAAGATCTCTTTTGGTCGTTTCGGCGTGTTTTATTTATCATTACGTTTGTTTTTATCAAACACAGTAGATTCTACTTACAACCTGCTTCAAACTTCTCTCATGATTTTTCAATCGTGTTGAAATGATAAAATAGATAAAACATCTGCTCCCTGGGTGTTCCATTCCAAAACAAATAACTGACACGCCTGTAAGGAAACAAATGATCTATTTCGACAACGCCGCGACCTCGTGGCCCAAACCACCAGAAACCACGAAAGCCATGACCCACTTCCTCGAAAACATTGGCGCGAACCCGGGACGCTCCGGCCATCGCCTTTCGGTTGAGGCGTCCCGCGTGGTCTATGCCGCGCGCGAAAGCGTTGCGGCACTTTTTAACGTTACCGATCCGATGCAGGTGGTCTTTGGAAGCAATATCACCGAAGCTCTTAACCTGGCCCTGCTAGGTCTGCTACGCCTAGGGGATCACGTCATCACCAGCAGCATGGAGCATAATTCGATGATGCGTCCGCTGCGCGCGTTGGAAGCGCGTGGGATAAAACTGACCGTCATTCCATGCACGCCGGAAGGCTCCCTGAACCCGATAAGCCTTGAAGCTGCAATTGGCCCGGATACAAAAATGATCGCGCTCAACCATGCTTCCAATGTCGTTGGAACGCTGTTGCCCATCGCAGAAGCAGGCGCGATTGCCCGGAAACACAATCTGCTTTTGTTGGTGGACACCGCTCAGACCGGTGGAGCTTACCCGGTGGATATGCAGGATTTGCAGATCGATTTATTGGGCTTCACCGGACATAAATCCCTGTATGGTCCTATGGGAACTGGCGGATTGGTCATTGGAGAACGGGTGGACATCTCAAAAATGGAACCTCTGAAGCGGGGTGGCACCGGCAGCCATTCCGAGCACGAACACCAGCCCAATTTTCTACCAGATATGTTTGAAAGCGGCACCCCTAATGCCGTCGGACTGGCCGGGCTCACTACCGGCATCGAATGGGTATTACGCGAAGGGGTGAAGGCTATCCGCGCTCATGAACAGGTACTTACCCAAGCTATGATCGAAGGATTGCGAAATATTCCCGGAGCGATCATCTATGGCAGCCTGGACGCAATGCGCCAGACCGCAACCATCTCATTTAATTTGTCCGGTATGGCACCTTCTGAAGTCGGCCTCCGGCTGGATGAAGAATATCAAATCATGTGCCGGGTCGGTTTACACTGCTCGCCCGCCGCTCATAAAACAATGGCGACTTATCCCGGCGGCACCGTCCGATTTGGGTTGGGAGCGTTCAATACGCTGTCAGAAGTAAATTTCGCCCTCAACGCCATCCACCAACTGGCAAAGGAGAAAAAATGATCACCAGTAAATATTCTGCAATCCTGGTGTTTTCCACCGGGCACGCTATCCGGTTAGAGCATGTCCTCAACCAGCAAAAAATTGAAACCAAATTGATCCCTGTCCCTCGTTATCTCAGCTCCACCTGTGGAAACTGTGTCCGCATTAAAACCACCGATACCGAAGCTGCGAGCAAAATCATTGAGAAGAACCGTATTGAAATTCAAGGCATCAAAGAACTTCAGGAATACTGACATTTCATAGAACCCACAGCACAAATCAGAAACATTCACAGCCGCAAGCTGTTAAGACAGCCTGCGGCTTTTTAATTGCGGAAACATTCCCTGATTGCGCTCGCTTACCCCAGCAGCCCCTTCCAGATACAATCCACTGTTCTCATACGCCTCATTTTCCTGCTGGGATTTTTCGCCGGAATTAATACTCCTTTTATGTATCACATACATTTTTCTAATAGACGTCTCTTAATATTAATAGTGAATGAAAACAACAAAAGTTATTTATAAATTTTCTTCTTGATAAAAAAGGAGGTTGAAATGCTATATCGAAGATACTCACCCTTATCCATGTGGGAAGAAATGGAACGTCTGCAGCGACGAATGGACCGAATGATGAATCGTAGTTACCGCCACGCGCCCGCTTTCCCGGCCATGAATATTTGGACCAATGATGAAGGCGCAATTGTTTCCGCGGAGATCCCGGGCATCAATGTAGATGACCTGGATATCTCTGTGGTGGGCGAAACGCTCACCCTCAATGGAAGCAGACAGCTTGAACAGATGGATGAGAATTCACGCTATCATCGCCAGGAGCGCGGCTACGGCAACTTCACCCGCTCGATCGAACTACCCTTCCAGGTTGAAGGGGACAAAGTGGAAGCAATTTACAAGAATGGTGTGCTCAAGATTTCTTTGCCGCGGGCAGCAGCCGATAAACCCAAGAGAATTGCTGTAAAAACCGCTTAAGAAGTGATTCGGTCTAATAAGTATGACCAATAAGTATGAATGGAAGAAGCTCGTATTTGGAGGTATAAAATGTCTGAGGAAACCAAAGCAATTGAAATTGAAAATAAACAGGAACTTGCTCCTGAAGAAAATGCTGAACGAACCCGCGAATGCCAGTGCTACGTCCCCCGTGCTGACATTTACGAAACCGAAAATGAGGTTGTTGTCGTAACGGACATGCCGGGCGTTGACCAGGATTCGATTGAGATCACACTCGAAAAAAGCACCCTGACAATTAACGGTTACGTTGAACCGGATCCAATGGAAGGCTACGCCCTCGCTCATGTTGAATACAGCATTGGCGATTTTGAGCGCAGGTTTACCATCTCTAACGAGATTGATCGCGAAAACATCGAAGCTACCATCAAAGACGGTGTGCTGCGCCTGGTTCTGCCGAAAGCGGGTCCTGCCAAAACACGAAAAATCAGTGTCAAATCAGGCAAGTAGTTCGAATAGAAATTTATTTTTTCGCTTGCCAGAATAGAGAATGCAATCTCTATTCTGGCACAAGAAGCATTTTTGAAAAAAAATTAGAAAAGGAGGTGAACACGATGGCTATCAAAGATTTGCTTCCTTGGAACCGGGATACGAAATTAGAGGTTTTACGCGAAAAAGAGGAGCCGATCGACTCGCTTCTCAATATGCAAAACGATCTGGATCAAATATTCAACAATTTCTTCAACCGGCCTTTTGGATTGGATAACTTCGGCGACTTCCAGCCAGTTTTCTCTCCAAAGGTTGATATAGCTGAAACAGATAAAGAGGTCGTCATTACTGCTGATCTCCCCGGCCTTGAAGCGGATGACGTAGAAATTTCATTGGCCAATCGCGTTTTGACGATTCGCGGCGAGAAAAAATCCGAAAAGGAAGAAAAAGGCCGCTATTTCCACCGCAAAGAACGCTCTTACGGTTCTTTCCGCAGGGATATTTCCCTCCCGGCAGAAGTGGATGATAACCAGGTCGAGGCGGTATTTAAAAACGGCGAGTTGAAAATCTCTGCGCCTAAAACAACCTCTTCCATTGCGAAGCGTATTTCCGTCCGCAAGAATTAAGCATTGTCGCTAAACAGCTCAACGCCGCCTGAAAAGCAAATCACCGCTATTCAGGCGGCGTTTGTTATGTATCATATAATTTTGATTTTTAAGAAACTCTTATCTGCTTCAAACAACTTCTTAACAAGTTTATGGATTAATTAATGCTGAATAAACAGTTTACAAATTTTTCTAGATCAAATATTGTCTTCATGAAAATGAAGCGCTTTAGGAGGTACACATGAACCGAAGAATCCAAATCACTTCTGTATTAATACTCTCGATGCTCCTGTTGACCAGTTGCGGCGTGCTTCCTTCTCTTCCAATCGCGTCATCCATGACGGCGGAAGAAAGTAAAGAAGCACCAGCCCAATCAGCAGAGAATGTCACCTCACCGGAAGCAGTTAACACTGTCAGCAATACTGCCTCAGATCTGGAGGCCTCTGAAATCCTTTCCGCGCTGGA
>Ga0068714_10001221_pt1 | contig 39409 bp, 33 predicted proteins | sample MTBNYHSulfiMetaG_FD_62988 | JGI IMG/M metagenome (GOLD analysis project Ga0068714, IMG submission 62988) | Enrichment culture microbial communities from rom New York Harbor, USA that are MTBE-degrading - MTBE-NYH (New York Harbor Sulfidogenic)... | ecosystem: Environmental > Aquatic > Marine >... | reverse complement strand
CGCATCGTCTTTCGATTCACCGATTCATTGAAGCGCGGGCTCACCTTCCTGACCATCGAAACCCATGGCGAAAACAACGACCAGTATCTTTATGTGCCGGCCATCGGGCGGCCCCGCCAGATCGCTTCCCAGGATCGTCAGAACAACTTCGAAGACACCGATTTCACCAATGAAGACCTGGGCGGCATCAAGCTGGACGATTACCTTTACAAGCGCGGCAGCGACACCACGCTCGCCGGGCGCGCCTGTTACAAGGTCACGGCCGCGGCCAAGGCCGACGGCGCACGCTTTCCCAGGAGGATCACCTGGTTCGACCAGGAGACCTTCATCCCCTTGCAGATGAAAAGTTACAACCGGGACAACAAACTGCAACGGGTCATCGTGGCCGGCGACGTGCGACCCGTGGGTGCCATTCATCTCCCGTTCAAAACCGTGGCCAAGGACCTGCTGGAAAATCATACCACCATCCTGGATGTCGTCCGTGCCGAGGTGGACAGCGGCGTCGATCCCCTGGATTTCGATAAAGAAAAATTGGGGGCCGCATGGAAAGAGACGTTTTAGGTGACAAGCGTTGCCGGGCGTTCTCTCTGGTTCTTCTTCTGGCCCTGATCGCAGGTGTGACGATGACCCATCCAAACCTTTGGGCATCCGAAGCCAGTCCGGGATCGCATCGCCGGATGGCCTCCAGCCTTTCGGACCAGGGCGAAAACGAAGCGGCGGAAGAGGGCAGCGAAGATGACTTCATGGAGGACCTGCTGGGCGAATCGAGCGGCGCAGGCACCGCTGCCACTGCGCCGGCGGTCGACCGGAAGAACTTTCCGGTGGCGTACGAAGGCGAACTGGTCGCCCATCTCTGGTCACCCAATGACTATGACCATGACTGGCACACCACCGACCGGTTGGATCTGAAGGGATGGGGCGACATCGGCGCCATCCGCATGGCCGGCCGCTTCCGGTTGGATTACCAGGATCTGGAAAAAGATGCCAAGGCCAGAAGCGACCTGCGGGAGCTCTATGCCACCTATCAGCTGCGCCCGACGGCAAGCAGTTATGCGGACATCACCATCGGCAAGAAAATACTCTATTGGGGGAAGGGAGACGAAGTCAGGCCCATCGACCGGGTTTGCCCGGAAGATCTGAACGCCTTGTACTTCTACAATTTGAACGATCGAAAGACCGGACGCATTGGAACGTTCCTCGACGTGCAGTTCACGCGACGCTTACGCTTCGAAGGTTTCTGGTCCCCCTATTTCGAAGCCAGCCAGACCCCGGAGTCCGGAGATTACTATGAACCGGCGCTGCTTCGCCAATTGACCGGCGCCGGCATCGGGATCGACGGTGAGGACGAACCCGACGAATGGTCGGCCGATGCCGGTCTCGGGGGTCGTTTCATGTTTTCACTGTTCAAGGCGGACCTGGCCCTCTACGCCTTTCACGGCTACGACCCCAAACCGAGCTACGGGATCCATCGGCTCGGTCCCGATCCCTATTTCGGGCTTCCCATCGTGCCCCAATCCATCAACGCCACCAACCCTCGCATGACCCTGTTCGGCGCCGATGTCGAGCGAACCCTGGGTGCGGTGGTGCTGCGGGCCGAGGCCGCCTATCAATCGCGCGGCGCCTGGTTCGCTCTGGATTGGCAGCAAGATCCCACCCTGTTGCTGGAAACGCCGCGCGGAAACGTGGAGAAGGATCAGCTCCAATATGTGGTCGGCATGGACAAGAACGATCTGTTCATTCGCAATCTATTTTTCAATCTTCAATTGCTGGGGAGTCATATCTTCGATCACGACCCGCGAATGGTCGCTTCCGAATCCCAGACCGGCATGACCGCCTACCTGCGCTACGCATGCCTGGATTCGAAATTGGAGCTGTGGTATCGCTACATGCTCATTTTCCAGGACGAAGACCAGCGCCATCACTTTGAAATTACCTATAAACCGCTGCCTTGGGCTCAAGTGGGTGTTGGTGCCGTGGCCTTCGGCGGGGGCGAGGATACGACGGCTTTTGGCCAGTACGCGGATAGGGATTTTGCTTACACAAGAATCAAGCTTGTATTCTGATTTCCGTCCCTCATGCACACTCGAAACGGTTTGAGAGGTGACTTGGAATAGAAGCGCATACAGATCCTGAATTTGCTTGACAACTGAAACGGTATTTGATTAAAAATTCCGTTTCATAATAAATATGATCAAAAAACTTCCAGTTTAAGGTGCATCAGAATGGAAACACTTAAAGCGAGAGAGCCGAAAAATAACCAGCCAAGAAAAAGTTCTTTGAAACGTGGCTCTATCGATACGATATATTTGCAAATTAAGACAATGATGTATAACCAAGACCTTGCGCCTGGCCAAAAACTGATCTATCAGGACCTTGCCCGCCGACTTAAGGTCAGCACGACACCAATTTTACAGGCTTTGCATCGGCTGGAGAATGCCAAACTAGTGCGCTATGAACCTAACAAAGGTTTTTTCGTAGCAGAAATCACCGAAGCCGAAGCCAGGGAGCTTTATCAAGCCAGGGAAGCATTAGAAGTCTACTTAATCCCTTATTTAATCAAAAAATTAGACGAAAATAGTATCGAACAAATCCGGGCAGCGTTTCGGGCCCAAAATGATCGAAGTGCTCCCAACTATCGCCGTAAGTTAGTGCTTACTGATGCGGCTTTTCACCTGACAATTGCCAAGGCATCCGGAAATCAAGTTATCGTAGAGTTGCTGGAGACTGTGTTGGAGCGTATTTATTTGAAGTATAGGGCTGAATATCTTGGGGAAGACCGTATCGCGAAGGTGCTGAAAGACCACAAAGAGTTTTTGGAAGCCCTGCAACAAAAAAATCAAAAAAAAGCTATTAAAATGATTCGCGACCATATCCAATCGGGAATGAATCATATGGTTAACAGCCTCAAGAACGATCGTTTGGCATCCTTGTAGGTGTCCCCCCGTGTCAGAAAGAACACATACGCCTTTCTAAGATCTCACGTCCAGTCCTTTAATGGATATAGATGCCTGGTTCTGCGATCCAAGCTTGTCGGTTTATCCGATGCATTCAGCCTTGTGTGTTATTATAATCAATCGGTGTTATGGTGCTGCATCAAATCATAACTTTCAGGTATGCTCGAGTTGATCTGCCGAGCCCTGGGAATCAAAAAAATCATTTATCAATAAAGGCCCCAAACCTATCTCTCACATTCTGGCAAACCCGCTCCGGCTCACCCTCATCACCTTGCACAAAAGGGTGGCAGGAGGGCCCTCTTATTCTGCCAGATAAGGTTACCAGGTAGGCATCAATCCGGCCGCCATTCAAAACGCCACCAGGTTTAATGGGAATTTGGTGATCGGAACAAACGATAATGCTTTCAGCCTGAATGACGCCGCATGCGGCTATAATGGGTTGATGGTTTGGTCATCGAACGCTGCTTTCATCGGCTAAAACGAACACAGAACAAGATGATCCCAATTTAGCCGCGGGCCTTGAGATGGATTGAAGCGCATGTGAAGATTTGTGTGCTGGTCCTGATGAGCGATGGGTGGCCGATCTGGAATGCGTCCTTGGCAGGAGCCAAGTCCACCGAGAATTGAACCGACCGCATATCGCAGAATTTTTTGATTGAAAAATCCTATGCTCATGCGCAACAAAATACCCGCCAGAACTGTCAATATACTCAAAACACATAAGATCCGAACACCTAAACAAGTCCTGGCGATAGAAAATCGGCCTTGTATCGGATCAATTTTGCAGGCACGCGCTGAATTTCGTTCGATGGCGAAAATCCCCGCCAAACTTGAGCTTACCTGATTTTTGCGATCCTGCCTTTCCTAAACTTAAATTTAGGCTGAAGGAAAATTTTTGGTTGACATTATTTTATTTTTTATCATAATTTTGATAAATATGTATGTTCTTAAAGAACCATTAATCTCAGTCTTGCCCCAAAACGGTTATAAAAAGTAGTAATTCAGTAAGTACTTGGAAAAATCCTCCTTGCAAGGAGGCCGCTCGATAGTAGGGCATGCGATTTTTTTAATCAACTTGTGGCGATTGTTTAATCGCGGTCAATTTCATAGCCTGGTCTTTCGTAACAAGGGCAGGCGTTACTGCGAAGGCTTTAACAGCTAGGATCACTTTGTAGCCATGCTATTTTGCCAACAGGCTCAAACCAAAAGCTTACGCGAGATCTGCGGCGTTCTTTCCTGCTGCCTTGGAAAGTTGCATCTTCTGGGATTAAAGAAAACACCCAACAAATCCACCCTGTCTTATGCCAACGCCCATCGGCCCCGGGAGATGTATCAAGAGCTTTTTTGCCAAACCCTTGATGTATGCAAGTTGGTCGGTACCGGCAAACACCGATTGTTTGCCTATTGGAACGAAAACCACAGCATTTATATTACCCGCTTAAAGAAAAACGCCGATTACACCGTTATCGAAGAGCGCACTGTACCGCAAAACCGCAACATAATAGCCGATCAATTAATCCAGTTTAACGGCTCTTCTGACCGCAGGAGATGTCCGCACATCATGAGAAAGGTCGTTGTCTGGGACAAGGAGCAAGACCACGAAATCGTTCTTCAAATCAATCATCCTGAGTTTGGGGCAACCACTATATCGGCGTTTTACAAGGATCGCTGGCAGATCGAACTGTTCTTGAAAGGTTTTAACCAAAATCTGAATGTTAAAACATTTGTTAGAATCAGCGAAAACGCCCTATCTACCCGAATTTGGACAGAATTAATCGGCATGTTGTCGATAAAGAACCTCCAATTTAAATCCAGGTTCAGGTGGTCATTGTCGAATATGGTGGCCTTCTTCAGATGGAACCTTTTTACTTACAGGGACTTATGGGAATGGATCGATGATCCTTTTGATGTACTTTCCGTAACTCCCTAACCTGTCCAACATCTACTGCCATTAAAAGGTCTTGGACAGTATGTTTTAAAATCGGCAACCTGATCTGTGAAAAGAGCCTAAAAATTTATAACTATCAGGAATAAAAATTAGTGGATACCATTTTTAAACTTATATTGGATAACAGTGCATTAATCTAAAAATTTGAGAGGAATTGGAGGAAGACCATTATGGTTGGGATCGTATCTTATGGCTGTTATGTGCCACGCTATCGATTGAATCGAAAATTAATCTTTAAATCTGTGGGATGGTTGGATCCTTCCATCGCAGCTCATATGCGAGGGGAAAAGGCGGTCGCGAATTTTGATGAAGATAGCATTACTCTCGCTGCTGCTGCTTGTTCAAAGGCGATGGAACCATTTGAGCGTTCTAAAATTGAAGGCCTCTTTTTTTCTTCGACATCACTTCCGTACAAAGAGAGATTAAACGCCGCTATCATCTCAGCGGCCCTTGGTCTGAGCGACAATATTCGTACCGCGGATTTCACCGGTGGGCTCAAGGCCGGCACTACGGCGGTCTTAAGCGGCCTGGAGGCGGTCGCAGCTGGTAGTCTTGACCTCGCCATTGCCTGTGCATCCGACTGCAGGCTGGGAAAGCCGGCGACGGCCGAAGAGATGATTTTCGGAGATGCGGCTGCCGCGGTGGTCATCGGAAGGGAGAAGGTGGTTGCGGAATACAAAGGGTTTCATTCGCTGACGCATGATTTTGTTGATCATTATCGGGGAGAATTCGCCAAATTCGACCGAAAATGGGAAGACCGCTGGATTAGGGATGTGGGACTCATACCCATGATAATAGATGCCGTAACAGGCCTGATGAAAAAATACGGACTTAATATCTCCGATTTCTCCAAGGTGATATATGATTGCCCTGATCTCGGATCGCGCAAACAAATCAACAAGAAGCTTGGAATTACAGCCGAAGCCGAGCAGCAAAATTTTCAAATGGAGATCGGCCATAGCGGTGCGGCGCAAAGCCTCATCATGCTTGTTTCGGCTTTGGACACATCAAAGCCTGGAGATAAAATTCTTGTGGTCAGTTTCGGTAGCGGATGCGACGCACTCTATTTAGAAGTCACCGATGAAATCGACAAGCAACCGAAGGCCAGCGTTATGGGGATGCAGCTCAACAAAAAGGCTGAATTGGATCACTATGAAAAATACCTGGTATGGCGGGACATTCTGCCGGTGAACACGGGATTGCGCAGCGAAGAGGATTTGTGGACTCGGCCGAGTGTCCTGTGGCGGCACAGGAAAGAGTTCATGAGTCTATGCGGCACGCGATGCAAAAAGTGCGGAACCCCTCAATTCCCGGTGCAAAGAGTATGCGTCAATCCGGACTGCGGCGCGATTGACCAGATGGAAGATTACCGTTTCGCGGACAAAACGGGAGAAATTGTCAGTTACACCGGAGACATGCTGGCGGCATCGCAGAATCCACCGACGGCCTATGGGGCCATCGAGTTCGAAGGCGGTGGAAAGAACTATTTCGAGTTCACGGACTGCGATCTCTCCGATCTCTCGGTAGGGACAAAGGTAACGATGTCTTTAAGAAGAAAGTACAAGGACAAGAAACGGGATGTGTCCGGTTATTTTTGGAAAGCAACTCCAGTAAAGGAGGAAAAATAGATGAGCACAGGAATCAAGGATAAAGTCGCTATTATCGGTATGGGATGCTCGAGATTTGGAGAGCGCTGGGACTGCAGCACGGAGGATCTGGTACTGGAAGCATTTGTCGAGTGTCTCCAGGACGCCGGCATCGAAAAAAAAGAGATCGAGGCGGCGTACATCGGTACCCATTTCGATGAGGTCAATGTTGGCAAAGCGGCGGTTCATGCCTCCATCAATTTGAAACTGCCATTCATCCCTGTTACCCGGGTTGAGAACTACTGCGCCACTGCAACGGAAGCCCTGAGGGCCGCCGCCTACGCGGTCGCGTCGGGTGCGTATGACATCGCCTTGGCTATAGGAATGGAGAAGCTGAAAGATACCGGCTATGGTGGGCTGCCGGGAGGCGCGGGCCGGGGGGTAAGGGCTTTCATTACTCAGGCGAACATGACTGCGCCCGGCATGTTCGCGCAGTTGGCCACCGCTTACAGCAGAAAGTGGAATTTCCCCATGGAAAAAATTAAGGATGCCATGACCCATGTCTCAGTAAAAAGTCATGCCAATGGATCGTTGAATCCACGGGCCCATCTACGTAATGTGGTGACGGAAGACAAGGTCAAGAATTCACCGATGATCGCCTATCCCCTGGGGCTTTTCGACTGCTGCGGAGTCAGCGACGGCGCAGCCGCCGCCATTGTGACCACGCCGGAGATTGCCAAGAAGATAAAGGCCAACCAGGATATCGTCAAGATCAAAGCGCTTCAGGTGGCGTGCAGTTCAGGCGAAGAGGAAGGGTACACTAGCTGGAACGGGGCTCATGTGAAGACCACCCGTGTGGCCGCTAAACGCGCTTATTTGGAGGCGGGGGTGAAAGACCCTCGAAAAGAGATCAATATGATGGAGGTGCATGATTGTTTTTCGATTACCGAGATGGTGACCATGGAGGACCTGTTCATCTCCCCCGAAGGGAAAGCCTACGACGATATCATGGAAGGGTTTTATGATTTGAAACAGGGTGGCGTGCCGTGTCAAATCGACGGTGGGCTGAAGTGTTTCGGCCATCCCATCGGCGCTTCGGGATTAAGAATGGTCTACGCCATGTACGAGCAGTTGCTGGACAGGGTTCCAGAAGAGCGCAAGGTGGGAAATGCCCGCTTGGGGCTGACCCATAATTTGGGAGGCTATCCCTGGAGAAATGTGGCGGCTATCTCCATCATCGGCAGAGATTAATCCTGCACTTCGTGTCGAAGACGTCTTTTTCATCGTTTTTCTTGGCGGCGCCTTGATCCTGCTCTCCGGAAAATAGGCATATTCAAGCTGGTAGAGGATTGGGCAAGGTGCCGATCCGATTTTGAAATGTAATCCGATTTTAGAGATCGCGTCAAAATCTAATACATACGAAAGGTAGGACCTTTCCGATGAAAGAAAACGCTGATATTGCAATTGAAGCCAAACTTTCCCGACAACTGTTGATAGGAGACATTTTATCCAGAAATGCATTTAAGTATCCAGATGCCGAAGCGTTCGTTTTGGGCGAAAGCCGCCTCACTTACAAAGCCCTGGATTCCAAAGTCAACCGACTCGCCAACGCCCTTTTAGCAAGGGGTGTGGTAAAAGGGGATAAGATCGGTATCTTGATGAAAAACCGGCTGGAGCTTTTGGAGCTCTTTTTCGCAGCTGCGAAAATCGGTGCTGTCAACGTGCCGATCAATGTCCGCCTCTCTCCAAATGAAATTGCCTATATTTTAGACAACTCTGATACCAAAATACTCTTTATAGAAGATGCCTTTGTTCCCACCATAGAAAAAATCCGGCATCTTTTAGACTGTATCGAAGTGTTCTTTTCAGTAGACGTGCCGAGCAACGAAGAATACACATCGTTCGAGCGACTTGTGGCGGAGGGTGAGCCGGATCGGCCTCAAATTAATGTCGATGACGAAGATGACGCCTTTATCATCTACACGGCAGGAACAACGGGAAGGCCGAAGGGCGCTCTGTTGACGCACAAGAATATGGTCTGCAATTCAATAGAGCTGATCCATGCGATGAGTCTGTCGCAGCCGCGAAGGCAGGATTTGCCACCCATCAGTAATTCAAAATACCTGGTCGTGGCGCCCCTGTTTCATGTGGCCGGAATCATGAATATCATCCGGTCGATGCTTCAGCTCACAACGATTGTATTGAAAGATTTTGATCCTCTTGTGGTTTTAGAGACCATCGAATCGGAACAGATTACGTATCTGTTTCTCGTTCCTACCATGTGGCGCATTTTGCTCGATCACCCAGATTTCTTAAAATATGACAAAAGCTCGATGCGATCGGCCGGTTATGGCGCGGATGCCATGACCAACAGCCTCAAGGAGAAGATACTTGATGCGTTTCCCAATGTTAGCCTGTTCGAAGCATTCGGCCAGACGGAGATGTCCGCGACCGCCATATTCATGCCGCACCAGGATGCATTGAGAAAAGAAGGATCGGTGGGGTTGCCGCTCAGAATGGTGAGTATCCGGGTGGTTGACCAGTCGATGAACGACGTTGCCGCGGGAGAGGTCGGTGAGATTGTTTACCGCGGACCGAGTTTATTCAAAGGATACTACAATCATCCCGAAGAGACCAAAGAAACATTTGAAGGCGGGTGGTTTCACAGTGGTGATTTGGTGAAACGGGATGACCAAGGATTTGTTTACATTGTCGACCGCAAGAAAGATATGATACTCAGCGGCGGGGAGAATATTTACAGTGCCGAGGTAGAAGAGGTGCTGCAACGGTTTCCGAAAGCCAAGGAGGCTGTCATTGTCGGTGTTCCAGACCCGAAATGGGGACAGGCGGTCAAGGCGTTTGTCGTTTTAAGGGAGGGCGAGAAAGCGACGCCAGATGAGATCATAGAGTTTTGCAGGGAGCATCTGGCGCGGTACAAATGCCCGAAGCATATTGATTTCATAGACGCTCTGCCGCGCAGCGCGACCGGCAAGGTCCTGAAAAGAGTGCTGCGGGATGCGGAAAAGTAAAAAACAGTCACAAATTTTAGAACCGCGTTCAGATCGAAGGGGGAAAGAAATTGACTATCGATGATATTAAAAAAATCGTAGTGGTCGGTGCGGGAAACATGGGGCATCAAATTGCTACTCTTTGTGCCATTCATGGTTTCGAGGTCGCTTGTGCGGATGTTAATGAAGACGTCCTGAAAAAGGCCGATTCCTTTGTCGATAAGTATCTGCCTGAGCGTGTACAAAAAGGAAAGTTGACGGCTGAACGGGCAAAACAGGCCCGGCAGAACGTCACCTTTACCCCCGATCTGAAAGGCGCCCTTCAGGATGCCGATTATGTGATCGAAGCGGTACTGGAGATATTGGATCTGAAACAACGGCTTTTTGCCGATATAAGCAAATGGAGCCCGCCACATGCCATTCTGGCCACCAACAGCTCGTTTATCGTCAGCTCACGAATCGCCGGTGTCACGGATCGTCCCGAAAAGGTGTGCAACTTGCATTTTTTCAATCCGGCGCTGGTCATGAAACTGGTGGAGGTGGTCCAGGGGCCTCACACCTCCGATGAAACGGCAAGGATATCGATGGATCTGTGCAAAAAGATCGAGAAGGTACCCGTCCACCTTAAGAAAGAGGTCGATGGATTTCTCTTGAACAGGATATTCAGAGCCATTCAGCGGGAGGCCGAGTGGATCCTTGAAATGGGCGTCGCATCTGTCGAGGATATCGACAAAGCATGTAAATATGGGGCAGGGCATCCCATGGGGCCATTCCGGCTCAACGACCTCACCGGTCTTGATCTGAGCTACACCTTGCGTATGGAGGCCTTCCGGGCAACCGGTGATCGAGCGCTTCTGCCAATGCCAAGCTTGGTGGAAAAGTACGTGCATGGCCACTTCGGACAGAAGAGCGGCAAAGGATGGTACGACTACATTGATCAATAGGAAACTAGGGGAGAACGGATTTATATATCTGCTGGTGCAGGAATTAATATTTTGACCATCGCACCCTCATACAGATCGGCCGTGCCCTTTGTGATCTTGGAGATCATTGGGCTGATGATCGTTATGGTGTTCCCTGAAATTGCATCGTTCCTGGTAGAGCAGATGAAGTAGAGCCAATTTCCCAGTCACAATTCGAGATATAGAAATAAGGAGACAATTAAGATCATGAAAATTGTTACAGCAGATGTAGCTGCAACATTGATCCAATCGGGGTGGACGATATCCATGGAAGGATTTCTGGGGTCCGGTGCAGCCGACGATATCGCTAAAGCAGTGGAAAAGCGTTTTATGGAGACGGGCGAACCCAAGGATCTGACCCTGCTGTTTTGTGCCGCCACAGGTGATCGTGAATACCGTGGGCTCAATCGGTTCGGGCATCTTGGAATGATTAAAAGGGTGATCGGATCGCATTTCGGGCCCATTCCCAAAATGCGGGAATTGATCGACAGCAACCAGATCGAAGCCCACAACTGGCCCCAGGGCGTCATTTCCCATCTGTATCGGGCGATTGCCGGCGGGCGTCCGGGCCTGCCCACGGAAGTGGGCCTGCATACATTCGTGGATCCCCGCTACGAGGGTGGGTGCATGACCACGATCACCAAGGAGTCGTTGGTGGAAGTGGTCACATTGAGGGGCAAGGAGTATCTTTTCTATCCTTCGATACCGATCGATTGTGCTTTGATTCGGGGAACGACAGCAGACGAGAACGGCAATATTACTACCGAGGAGGAGGCCATCCACCTAGATCATCTCTCCATGGCGCAGGCGGCGCACAATTCCGGTGGAATCGTTATCGTGCAGGTGAAGTATCTCACTAAAGCCGGATCAATGAATCCCAATCTGGTTCGTATCCCGGGAATTCTGGTCGATTATGTGGTCGTGGCCGATCCCAAAGAGCACTGGATGACGTACGGAGAGGAGTACAATCCAGCCTATACCGGTGCGATCAGAAAGCCCGCAAACTCCTTCAGGCCGGATCCGATGGACCTTCGCAAAGTGGTATCGCGAAGGGCTTTTATGGAGCTCTTGAAACTGGAAAAGCCGGTAGTGAATCTCGGTGTCGGCATGCCAACCGGTGTGGGCAATGTGGCCAGCGAGGAGGGCAGAACAGATTTCACCTTTACCGTGGAGGCGGGCCCGATCGGAGGTACGCCGGCGGAGGGGCTCTCTTTCGGTGCGGCAACGAATCCCGAGGCCATCATCGATCAGGCCTCCCAGTTCGATTTTTACGATGGCGGCGGACTCGACATCACTTTCCTGGGAATGGCGGAACTGGACGGAAAAGGCAATGTCAACGCCAGCCGCATCCATGGCAAGGGCGCCCGCCGACCGGGTGTCGGTGGATTTATCAATATCAGTCAGGCGACAAAGCGGCTCGTCTTCATGGGAACCTATACGGCCGGAGGGCTCGAGGTGGAGACCGGTGACGGGAAACTGAAACTCGTCAAGGAAGGTCGCTTGAAAAAGGTGGTTTCCGAATTGATCCAGTTGACCTTCAACGGACCCTTCGCGGCAGCCAGAGGCGCCGAGATTCTGTATGTGACCGAACGAGCGGTCTTTACCCTTCGCGATGATCGTCTGACCCTCATTGAAATCGCACCGGGGATCGATCTGCAGCGTGATATTCTGGACCAGGCCACGACCGACATCGTCGTGGCCGATGATCTGAAAGAGATGGATGCCCGGATATTTTACGACAGGCCGATGTTGAGCTGACGCATCTCCTGTCAAATGATGAAGTGTTTATCGCATGAATGCAGAAAACAAATCTTTAAGCGGTTACCGTGTCGTCGAATTGTCGACCTTTGCTGCTGCGCCCTCATGCGGCAAGATTCTGGCCGATTGGTGGCCGATGTCATCAAGGTGGATTCGACCTATCCGTCTGACATTATTAGAAGGTTTGTCGATGAGGCAAAATATCGAACCAACGGGGAAATCGAAATCACGGCGCACCCGTCGAGTGCACCAGCCAAACCGATGGAGCAATTCGACCTGGTCAAAAGGGGGGCCATCGATCTGGGATTTTCGGTCGGATGGATGCATGCCAGAAAGATACTCGAAGGGATGCTTGAATTCAGCGGAAGATTCTAAAGGGAAAAAGATTCGCACTTTCGGCACCATCAGCACCATCGTACAGAATATTGGAGGATCGCCGTTGACCCTGGCCAATTCCGAGCAATACCTCCACCGCCCTGGACACGGCTACAGTCTGCCGGATGACGGCGGACGGGCTGTTGTCCGTTGCGGGCGCCCCCTTTTTGGACGTTTTGCAGTCTTTGGGCCGCATGCAGAAGACGTCGCTGGTCTTCGAAAGCGTGCATTAAAAGCGAACCGATTCTGAAAGGACCACTTCGTGGGCGGTCACCTACCCCATCTCTATTCTCCCATCCATATCGGAACAATGACCTTGAAAAACAGGTTGGTCCGTTCAGCCACTTACGAAGCCAAGGCCGATGAAGATGGAAATCCGACCGATGCTTACATGGCCTTTTATCGCCGGCTGGCCGAGGGAGGCGTCGGCCTGATCGTTACCGGGTTGACCTATCCCGAGAAGGCGGGGAAACTTCCACGATCAGTGCGGGTCGACGACAACGGCTGCGTTTCCAATTTGCGCCGCATCGCGGCGGCCATTCATGGTGTGGGCAACGGATGCAAGGTTGCCCTGCAGATCGGCCATACAGGCCGGCAGCTTCCCCACACCATCGAACGCGAAACCGTTGCGCCATCGGCGATCCTGGAACCCTACACCGGCAGAATGCTGCGTGAACTGAGGCGGGAGGAGATCGAGTCCTTTATCGACAAAAGCGCCGACGCCATCGTCTATGCCTACCAATCCGGCTTTGATGCGGCACAACTGCACGCCGCCCACGGCTGGCTGCTCAGCTCTTTCCTCTCACCCCATACCAACCGCCGTGCGGATCGCTACGGCGGCAGCACGGAAAACCGGGCCCGCATCGTGGTAGAGATTCTCGGGTGCGCCGAGGGAAAAATCGAAAAAAGATTTCTGGTGCTTGTTAAAATGAATGCCTGGGATTATGTGCCGTCGGGCATTGAGCTGCCCGAAGCCCTCGATCTGGCCGACATTTTCGAAGAGGCAGGGTTTGCGGCCATGGAGATCAGCAGCGGCATGTGGGAGACCATCACCTGCGATCCGGAAACCATCGACTGGAAGGCGGTGCGCATTCCGGAGGCGCGCAAGCGGATCCGAACCATCGACGACGAAGCTTACCACCGAGATTTTGCCAGAGCGTTCAAGAACCGGTTGAAGCGGTCCAAGATCATGCTTGTGGGCGGATTGAAAACACCTTCTTTGATGGAAGAGATTATTGAATCAGGCGATGCCGATCTGGTCTCACTGAGCCGTTCCTTGATCCGCGAACCCGATTTGCCGAGGCGCTGGCAGGCAGGCGCCACCGACACAGCGGCCTGCGTCTCCTGCAACAAGTGCCTGGAAACGCTTAGGGAAGAGAACGGCTTGAGGTGTAAGGTCTTAAATGATGAACACGACATTTAAAAAAGAAACACCGGAACAGGCTGCGTTTCGCAAACACTGCCGGGAATTCTTAGATAAAGAGATACCGGCACTGCCCGACTTCAGGCTGCCCCAGTCGCCGCTCGAGATCATGACGGACGAGCAGATGAGCTTTCTGGTTGCCTGGCAGAAAAAAGCCTACAATGCCGGGCTGGTTGGATGCGACTATCCCACCGGCTGTGGAGGCGGAGGCTTGGCCGACTGCCAGCGGATCGCCAATGAAGAGATGATTCTTCGGCCGACCTGCTTCTTTCCCAATGTGGTCGGCTTAGGGATGGCCGCCCCTGCCATATATCATCACGGCAACGAAGCGCAGAAACGTATCTACCTCCCTAAGATCTTTTCAGCAGAGGATATCTGGTGTCAGGGGTTCAGCGAGCCCAACGCAGGATCCGATCTCGCTAACGTCCAAACCACAGCCGAAAAACGCGGTAACACCTGGATCGTCAACGGCCAAAAAACCTGGACGTCATTGGCCCGGTTCTCCCGATGGATGATCCTTCTGGCCAGGCACGACGCTTCCGATAAATATGGCGGCCTGACCTATTTTATCGCCCCCATACAAAAGGAAGTGGGCCGCTCTGTAGCAGTCCGCTCCCTGGTCAAAATGACCGGAGAATCCGGCTTCAACGAGGTTTTTTTCAAGAACCTCGAAATTCCTGATGACGACCGGGTGGACAATATCGGCAACGGCTGGAAAGTCGCCATGACAACACTCCTGCACGAAAGAGGGGCGGGCCCGCTCGTCACCCCCCGCGCCGGGGGATACACCAACCATCGGTCCGCCACTGCATCGTCAACTGCGCGCCAACTGATCGACCTTGCCCAAAAGTGCATCTCGAACGGTCAAAGCACCTGGGACGATCCGTCGATAAGAGACCGCATCATGAAGCTGATCGTTCGGGAAAAGGGTCTCGAGCAGAATGCACGGCGTGCCCGTGTCAAAGGACTGGTAGACCACGACCAGAGGCTGGTGCTCCAGACCAAGCTGGCCACGACCGAACTCCGCCAGGCGATCGGCGCCCTCGCCATGGAAATAGAGGGGGCTCAAAGCACGTTTTATATCGGGGACCCAAACGCTCCTGAAAACGGCAAATGGCCCCTTTATTTTATGAACTCTTACGGTGCAACGATTGCCGCGGGCACAAGTGAAATTCAGCGTAACATTCTTGCCGAGCGCGTTCTCGGACTTCCCAAATCCAAATAGGAACCCTTCAGATGTCACAACCGTTGAATTTCGGCTTTGGTGTTGAAGAACAGATGATCAAAGCCGAAGCAAAAAGATTCTTCAAAAAGCGCTGGAATGAAGAAAAACTGACAGCGTTGTTCGGCAGCCGTTCCGAAATCAACGGCGAACCGGTTTGTCGATGGGAAGAGAAGATATGGAGGGATGCCGCCGAACTGGGATGGTCGTCCATAGCTATCCCCAGAAGATCCTCCGGTGCTGAAATGAGCACCGTGGGTGTGGCCGCCCTTGTCGAAGAGGCCGGTCGGGCGGCCTTTGCTTCTGCTATGCTGGCAACCATTTGTGCCACCTATTTGCTAAGCGCCTGCAAGGCCGAAGCGGCAGATCAAATCCTTCAAGAGATCGCCGGCGGCAAAAGCGCCGGCCTTGCCATTATGGACCCAACCGGTTTCTGGAAAAACACGGATTGCCCGGTTGGTGCCACTTCAGACGGTGATATCCGCATCAACGGCACGGCGTGGTTTGTGCAGGACGCCCGCAAGGTGGACTGTTTCGTCGTTCGTTGTCTGTTTAAAAAGGGTGAAGTTCTCATCGTCGTTCCCAAAGCGGCCGAAGGCATTCGGATCGTCCCAGATACCATCGTCAATCTCACCTGCGACCAGGCCCATATAGAATTCAAAGACACGCCGATCAGGCAGGAGTGGATCGTCGCCGGTGCAGAATCGGCGAAGGGGGCGCTCGAAAAGGCGGAGCCGGCCATAATTACCATGATGGCTGCGGATATGGTGGGAGCCGGCGAATGGCAGCTTCAGACCACCGCAACCTATGCAAAGCGGCGAGTGCAATTCGATCGCCCGATCGGCTTTTTTCAAGCGGTCAAGCATCCGATCGTCAACATGATGCTGATGATCGACGAAGCAAAATCTCTACTGTACAATGCCGCCTGCGCCATCGACCACGAGCCGGAAAAGAGCCGGCTTTTCGCTCACATGGCCAAAGCTTCCGCCAATGACATGGCTTTTTTCTGCTCGGATCGATCAGTTCAGCTTCATGGCGGGATGGGATTTACATGGGAGTGCCCGGTGCAGATCTACTTTAAACGCCAATTGCACCATCGCATGTTGTTCGGTGACAGTCGATATCATCGTGCTGCAATGGCGGAACTGATGATGACGCCCGATTAGAGCCGATTTGCACCCCCTTTCAAAGATTCCGGTTTCAATGCATGACTTCTAAAAGCGATCTCAAAATTGACGTTTTCGGGAAAAAAGGAGTCTCGACATGACACGTGCGCTTGAAGGGATCAGTGTTCTCGATCTGGGCAGCTATATCGCCGCCCCATACTGCTCGATGTGCCTGGCGGATCACGGTGCCGATGTCGTGCGCGTTGAACCGCCCGGCGGCAAAGTGGACCGGGAGGTGGGCCCTTTCGCCCCGGATGGTCAGCCGATGATGTTCGGTTTGTCGTATCAACGCAACAAAAAGAACATTACGCTGAACCTGCGCTCGGAGGTCGGGAAACGGCTTTTGGACGAATTGATCCAAAAGTTCGATATCCTCGTTCACAACTATCCCAAAGGGACGGAAGAGGCGACGACGCTGGAATACACCCGATTGAGCAAGATCAACCCTGCGCTGATCGTTGTGGCCGTTTCCGGATTCGGCCTGAACGGCCCCTATTCCGAACGCCCCTGTTTCGATGCCATTGCCCAGGCCATGGCCGGACTGATGAGTTTCACCGGCTTTCCCGAAGGGCCGCCCCTCCGGTCGGGCCCCGCCTATATCGACTTCAACACCGGCGCCCGGGCTGCTTTGGGCGCTCTTATCGCTTACATCGAACGGGCCAAAAGCGGCCGCGGGCAACTTGTCGATGTGGCCCTTTTCGATGTGGCCTTCGGTATTGCAGCGGCATCGGGTTGCGCCGCGGAATATCTGGTTTTGGGGGAAGTGCGCAAACCCGTCGGCAACGGGGGGTTCTATGCCTATTGCTGCAGCGCCCAGGCCGCAGACGGATTCCTGATGATCAACATCGTCGGCAACAGTATGTGGCGCCGAATGTGCCGCATTCTCAAAAAGGAAGAGATGATCACGGATGACCGATTCAAAGACAATTTGTCACGCTACCGCAACCATCCGGCCATCGATGAAGTGATCTACGAATGGATCGCCGGCAAGCGTGTGGCCGAAGCCATGAAAACGCTGGACAACGCAGGCATTCCCTGCGGTCCGGTCAACGATGTCCCCGCTTCGATCGAAGTACCCCAGGTTTTGGCCAGAAACATGCTGGAGGAGATCGACTATCCCGACACCGGGAAGGTCCCGGTACCTGGCGTTGAGATCAAGCTTTCGAGAACGCCCGGCCGGATCGCACGCCGGGCCTCTCTGCTGGGAGAAGACAACGAATCGATCTATTGCGATCTTCTCGGATATGAAGCCGAAGATCTGAAACAATTCAAAAAAGAGAACGTCATATGATGTTGAAATGGGCAACGGTTTCGACTGAAAGGGCATCGTTGACCGCCACCGTACAAACCATTGATGTGATAGGATGGAACGGCATGTTCAAGAGCCGAGATAGCTTCGTTTAACAGTTTCATTTTTCAGGAGTTCTTGACTCGGTCCTTCTTGAACAATTCTTCCGAGTTCAAGAACATAGCCCCTATGTGAAATCTCAAGGGCCATGCGCGCATTTTGTTCCACCAAAAGGATTGTCCCACCCTGTTGGCTGATTTCAGTTATGATGTCGGCGAGCTTCCATACCATAATCGGACTCAGGCCCAATGTGGGTTCATCGAGTAGATATAATTCAGGGTTGCCCATCATGGCCCGCCCGATGGCCAGCATCTGGCGTTCCCCTCCACTGAGCAGTCCGCCCAGCATTGCTCCCCTTTCCTTTAGAATGGGAAAGAGTTCGAGGACTTTTTTTAATTGAAGATTTGCATCGTTTCGGCTGCTGTTGGCTACTGCACCGATTTGAAGGTTCTCGGCAACCGTCATATTAGCGAAAATGCCTCCTCTTTCGGGGACATGTGCAATACCTTGGGTGGCGATACGATCTGGACTGATGCCATTTATTGAGCTGCCTTTATATGTGATATCGCCTTCATTTAATTTGATCAGTCCTGAGATGGCCTTTAGCGTCGTTGTTTTTCCTGCGCCGTTGGCTCCGATCAATGCAACCACTTCTCCAGGTTTTACAGACAGAGATATATCGTAAAGGACCTTGGATTTTCCATAAAACACATTAATATTATTGAGATTGATCATTTTTTGAACTTCCAAGATAGGCTTCGATGACGCGCGGGTCCTGGGCCACTGTTTCCGGAGGCCCCTCAGTGAGTTTTTGTCCGAAATTCATCACCATCATACGATCACAGATATTCATCATGACCTTCATGTTATGATCAATGACGATTGTGGTAATTCCATTCGTTCGAATGGTTTTTATCAGCTCGATCATTTCTGCAATTTCATCGGCATTCATTCCGGCAATCGGCTCGTCCAGCAAAATCAGCTTAGGGTCGACTGATAGGGCGGTTGCCAGCATTAGCCTTTTTTGCTGAGCCCAGGAAAGACTCCCAGCGGGTTGATCTTCTACACACTCCAGATTTGTGAATTTTAATAGCTCGCGTGCTCGTTTGCGATTTCCTGCCTCCTCCTTTTTAAAGGAGGGGGTGCGTAGTAAGGCGCCCCAGTATGTTGTGGTTGACCTGCAGTGTAAACCATTCATGATATGAACCAGAACAGGGGTTTTGGTGAAAATAGTCGCTGACTGAAATATTCTGACAACACCCATCTTCGCGACTTCATGCGGCTTGGTTCCGTGAATAAATTTTCCCATAAATCGAACCGATCCACCGCTTATAGGAACCGTATTGGTAATGGCATTAAAAATGGTTGTCTTCCCTGCTCCATTCGGGCCTATCAGTCCAAACAATTCTCCTGCTTGAATTTCAAAATCAATATTGTCGACGGCTTTCAGACGACCAAAAGTCACTGACAACATATCTGCCTTCAATAGAGTGGAATTTTTAACGGTTTTTATGGAATCCATCTGTCAATCCTTGGATCGATCGCCCGAATTCTGCCAGCGATTCCCATTGGCATGAAAATGATCACTAAAAGTAGAAGAAGTCCGAAGAACAAGGGCCTATATGCTTGCGCCGCTTCAAGAAATTCGGGCACAAACCAAAGCAATAGAGGGCCTATGATTGTGCCTGTGATCGTTCCCGGACCGCCCACTACAATCATGACCAGCAGATTGAAAGACATATGACTCCCAGCAATTTCAGGTTCGATTGCCCCCATATAGTTGGCATACAGCCCTCCTGCCCCCGCCGCTATAGCACTTGCGGTCGCGAAGGAGATGAGTTTGTACCGCAAGGAATTCACACCGAGCGCAACCGCGAGGTCCTGATTCTCGCGTATGGATTCGAATGCGCGGCCGATTTTAGAATCCATGAGGCGACGAATAATTAATATCGTGAGAAAAAGAGAAAAGATGACTATGTAGTAATACGATCGCTTAGAAGCAAAATCAATTGAAAGTCCCAGAAGTTCGACCTTTGGCAAGAGAGGAATCCCCGATAGGCTGACACCTCCGGTCAGCTCGTCCCAATTATGGATGATGATAGTGATTATGGTCCCAAAGGCAAGTGTTCCCAACGCAAAATAGGGGCCTCGAATGCGAAGCATCGGCCAGCCGATCAAAGTAGAAAAAAGCGTGGTTAGAAAAATTCCTATGATCAGACTTACAAGAAAAGGGAAACCAAATTTCAACTGGAAAAGCGCTGTGCAATATGCCCCAATGCCAAAGAAGGCTGCATGGCCCAGAGAGGCCAATCCCGTAAAACCGTAAAGAAGGTCCAGACTGCTCACGAGTATCATAAAAATCCCAAGAATAGTGAGCATATATAGCCAATAATTGGACTTGACAATCAGTGGAATTACAAGCGCCATCAATCCTAAAGCGAGAAAAATTATGGTTCTCGGTTGCACAATGTTTTCCATTCTTGATTTTCGTTATCGTCGATATAATCCTTTAGGCATCAATAAAAGAACCACCAGAAATATGCCGAAGGAGAAAATGTCCTTATACATGGAACTGATATAAGCAGCTCCGTAGTCCTCTGCCAATCCCAGAATGAATCCTCCCACAATGGCTCCAGTAACACTCCCCAGTCCCCCTAAAGCAACCACGATAAACGCTTTCAGAATCGGCGTCAGCCCCATGCTGGCACCAACCAGGGCCGTTGGTGCAACAAGAACCCCGGCTATGCCCGCCAACAGGTATCCAACGATAAAGGTCAGGGAGGTCATGCGATTGGTGGATATTCCCATTAATTGGGCCACATCTTTATTTTCTGAGGACGCACGAATCATTTTCCCGATCATGGTATGGTAAACCAAATAAAATATTCCAGTGGCGAAAATCAGGCAAATGACCAAAATTAATACTCTCTGGAGTGTAAGAAAGACTGGTCCTATCTGTATAATCACGTCATTGTATGGAGATGCAATGGTTCTCCATGTAGGACCAAACAGGATGTTTCCGCCCCCTTCAAGAATCGCGTATAAGCCCAGGGCTCCGATAAATCCTGCCGTATGAGGGCCGTCATGGAGGGGGCGAAATACCAGCTTTTCTGTGATCAAGGCAAGAATTCCCGTTAGAATGACAACTGGAATTATACTTAAAAGATAGTACGCAGAACCCATCCAACTAATAACATAAAAGGAAATGAATGCACCTATTGCGTAGACCCCCCCCAAGGCAAAGTTCGGGACCGATAGAATTCCGTAGATCATGGTCATCGCCAACGCAAGAAGACCATATGCGCCACCGGTGATCAGTCCATTCGCCGTGTACTGAAAAAATTCACCCATCGTAGAGACTTCCTTTATCCGAGGCATAATTCCCGTCGGAATGAGAACACCTTTGAACGAAGTCGAATAAGAAACGGCCGAGTCAGCAGGGGCAGATTTTGCGTCTCTATCTATCAGATCCTGCTTTGAGACATTCGAAACAGCTGCCCCCTCATGAGTTTAAACGAGGTGAGTCCAAGGCCCCTTTCTCGGCTGGACGCCTAAATATTGTAATAGTCAAAATGAAACCGAATCTGTTCACAGGTCCAAGGGTTAATTTCATTCTATAGGTATTAATTTGCCGTTGTGGAATCTTCCCACATCGGCGAACATTTCAGCTGCCCCATTTTCAAAGAATTTAAGTAAACCGGTTGTGTCATATTTTTCAGGGAGTGGGACAACATGTTGAACCGCTTCACGGATTTTGTATGCGTCGGTTGTTGTGCCGGCCTTTTGCATGGCGCTTGTGATAATATGAACCGTCGCGTAGGTGTTAATTCCAAAACCGGCTATTGGTTCCTTATATTCCATGGCTGGATACAATTCGTCTCGGTAGCGAGCGTTGGCAGGAGGCCAAGGAGTTTTGCTCGTAAACTCGATGCGCTTAAAATAGCCCTCAATCAAATCGGGCCCTGTAAGGGCCTCAGCTGTAGTTCCGAAACCAGTGGATAGTACAAAAGGTGTTTTGATGCCAAGCTCATGGGCCTGTTTCACGACCCCTGCCGAAGGTTCGTCATATGCTGTTAGCATGATAACGTCTGGGTTGGCGCCTCTTATTTTGGTCAATTGCCCCCTGAAATCAGTCTGGGTCCGGCCATCGCACCATTCGTTGGCCACTTGTTTGACCCCAAGCTGTGTAAATGTATCCTCATAACCTTTCACGGAGACTTTGCCATAGTCACTGGTGTCTGAAATCATGGCATAAGTTTTAGGTTTAAGCACCTTATTGACGGCCTCGGCCAATTGTTTGGCATCATCCAAATTGGTCTGTTGATGACGCAAGACGAGTTTATTACCTCTTTTCGTCGCATCCGGATGCTTGAAGTAGCCCATGATGATGATACCAAGCCTTTCGTTCTGTTCCAACATCGCCATGGTCGAGGCGCTCATGCCGTTAATGATAACGGGTACATTATATTTATCTTTGAGCCGCTGCATACCAGCGATAGCCTTGGCAGGGTTCGCTTCATCATCATAGGATCGTATGACCACTTTGTACTTTTTGCCTGCAACCTCAAGTCCACCAGCGTCGTTGATTTCTTTCGCTGCGATCTCAGCGCCATGAAGGGTGTCAATGCCGATGGCCGCGACACGTCCGGTAAGCGGCATGATTAGGCCAATATTTACCTCGCTGGCACTAAAGGCAGCGTGCGGGGAAAAAAGCCCAAATAGAAATAATAATGCAATAGGAATAATTCTCTCTAAAAGTCTTTTCATGCCTTCCTCCTTTTTACGTTATTGCCGGATGAACTAACCTCTTGGCTATTTGACTGGCTATGTGTGGATACCTCATGCTGATTATTTCAAAATTACAAGATGTTGCTTGTAGAGAATGGGAAGGACTTTTACCTTGTTATACGCAAATTTTTCTTCAACACTTTTCCAGTCGCACTTCTGGGTAAACTGTGAAGAAATGTGATATGTTTCGGCCGCTTAAATCTAGCGAGATGCTTTATGCAGAAATCAGAGATTTCATCAGCAGTAACCTCTTCGCCTGGAAATGTAACAACAAAAGCTTTTACCGCTTGCCCCCACTTTTGGTCAGGAACGCCTACAACAGCAGCTTCTTTAATTTTCGGGTGCATTTGAAGCACCATTTCAACCTCGGCGCTATAGATATTCTCACCGCCGCTAAGGATCATGTCCTTCTTCCGATCAACGACATAAAAAAACCCTTCCTCATCTCTCCTTACAAGGTCACCGCTATGGAACCAGCCCCCTTCAAAAGCTTTTCGAGTTTCATCAGGGTTGTTGTAATATCCCTTGAACATACCGGGGCCTTGGTATATGATTTCTCCGACTTCATTTGTCGCCACATCATTCATTAAATCATCGACCACACGAACGTTTACCATGCGCAAGGGAAGTCCAACGGAGCCTTCCTTTCTCAATGTGTCCTGGTGCTTCATATAGACGGTCGTCGCCGACATTTCTGTTTGTCCAAAGGCTTCGAATAAACTGGCATTCGGAAAACATTCGAGAATCCTATTTTTAAGGTGGTTTGACATAACATCTGCGCCGAACCCGGCCCTGAGTACAGAGTTTACGTCGTATTTCGAGAAATCCGGGTGTTCTATCAGTATTCGCCACATGGCAGGGACGAGAAATAAATAGGTAATTTTTTCAGATTGAATCGTCCTTAGAATTTCAGCAGGATCGAAGTCTCGTAAAACGATTGGCACGCGATCGATCATTGTTCTTACGATGTTTGCGATGCCGGCCACATGAAATAAAGGGGCTACTAGCAATGCCTTGGCGTATGTATTAGGCAGGTCAGTCTTTCTATGGTGTGACAAACTCGTTTCATGCAACATATCAAAGGTATTGCATACCAGGTTCTTGTGGCTTATTAATGCCCCTTTGGGTCTGCCTGTTGTTCCTGCGGTGTAAATAATGAAGACATCATCATCATCCTTAATAAACACTGTTGGCGGGCGAGAATCCCCTTTAGAAATAATATTCTCATAAAGCGGATATTTTTTATCTGTCGATTCACCAACCAAAATGATCTGCTCAATGAATTTGACATCCCCGGTAATCTGTTCGATCACCTGTAGAAATTTCTGTTCGACAAATACGATTTTGGATTCAGAATTATTGAGTATATAGGCGATTTCTGGAGGAGAGAGACGGATATTAATTGGAACGTTGACCGACCCTATTTTAGCTGATGCATGAAAAATTTCGAGCAATTCCTGGCGATTCTGCATTAGAATAGCGATTTTTTCACCCTTTTTGACATTTTCCCCAATTAGAGCATTGCCTAACCGATTAGCGCGCTCCTCCATGTATTGATAGGTGATTCGATGCTCTTTAAAGATAAATCCTTCCATGTCCGGATATTTAATGGCTTGCCTTTTAAGAATCTCACCTATTAGTAATTGTCGTGAAAGTGCAGCTTCAAGAGGTAGCGAACTATTTTTCATTTTAACCTCTTCACTCCATTTTGGGGCACATATGTGCCTGCTCACTACCCATCCTAGGATCTGCGGTGGATCCGGCGCATGGTGCTTGGTTCGGTAGTTTCGGAATCTTGTGATTTTTATGATTTTTGCATTATCAATAATTTAATAAAATATATGATATAAAATAGTCAAGAAAAAATTTTTAAAAAATGAATGGGAACCAGTAACTAACCGGAGTTTATTCAGATTGGATCTATGATCAATCAATACCGCCAAATGTCGTTTATTAAACACTTGACAAAGAAATGTTGCAAAGATAATCAAAAAAAAGATAATAAATATTATCAAAAAGGCCCACATGATCCTTAATTGCGCCGCACATGAAAAGGCTACTGCCAAGGGGCAGGGATTATTACCAGCTTTTTCAGTTTCCGTCACATATCTGGTTGTTGCAAAAGATAGTAACATGCAGGGTTAGGCTTAATTAAATTAAAAAGGAGAATGAAAAAAATGGTTCAGCAACTGGCGGATAGAAGAGATCAGGATTTTGTAATCTGGGAACAGATGAATTGTGAAGAAATCACCAAACTTCCATTATACCGAGCATTCAGTAAAAAGACATGCGATATGATCCTGAACGAAGCCCGGGCTTTGGCTATCAAGGAAGTGTTGCCCACTATGAAAGAAGGTGATGAGCAGGGGGTTCGATATGAAAACGGTACAGTAAAAGTGCCCGAATGTTATCATCGACCATTCAATTTATTACGTGAAGGCGATTGGAACAATCTTTCTGTCAGCACAGATATGGGGGGGCAAGGAGCCCCTGGATTTCTTGGCATGCTGGTTTCCGAATATTTCATGGCTGCCAATTGGTCATTGTCTTGCTACTCCACCATGGGCGTCGGCTCCGCCCTCTTGATTCATAAATTTGGGACTAAAGCGGATCAGGATAAATACATAAAGAAACTGGTTTCGGCGCAATGGGGTGGCACCATGCTCTTGACGGAGCCGGAGGCGGGTTCGGATGTCGGCTCATTAACTACTACGGCCACTCCTAATGCGGATGGAACCTATTCGCTAACAGGAAATAAAATTTTCATCACCAACGGGGAACATGACCTGGTTGACAATATTATACATCCGGTTCTTGCACGTATTGAGGGTGACCCTCCTGGGACCAGGGGCCTCTCTCTTTTTATCGTTCCAAAATTCCTGGTGAACGAAGATGGCACGTTGGGCGATCGAAACGATATCGTTTGCGCAGGCATAGAGGAAAAACACGGTCTTCATGGCAGTGCCACCACCAGCATGAGCCTGGGGGCCAAAGGTCATTGCGTGGGCTTTTTGCTTGGAAAACGATGCGAGGGTATGAAGATCATGTTCTATATGATCAATCATGCCCGAATGAAAACTGGATTGCAAGGATTTGCCTATGCATCGGCTAGCTATTTGCTGTCCGTAAATTATGCCAGGGAAAGAATACAAGGTCGGGACTTGGAAAATTTTAGCAATCCAGCGGCCCCTTCAGTATCGATCATTCACCATCCAGATGTGCGCCGGAATCTCCTGTGGATGAAATCCTACGTCACAGGTATGCGCAGTTTTTTCCAGTATATGGTTAAATGTCAAACGATGGCCGAACATGGGAAGGACGAAGCGGAGCGGGAGGCGAATGGCGACATTTTTAATTTGTTGAGTCCGATCATAAAGGAATACCTGGCCACAAAAGGCTATGAGGTTTGCGTCCAGGCTATTCAGCTTTATGGAGGCGCAGGTTATACCCGTGACTATCCGGTTGAGCAATATGCACGCGATTGCAAGTGTGCCTCAATATATGAAGGAACCAGCGGCATACAGGCCATGGATTTTCTGGCTCGCAAAATTAGTGCAAAGAAAGGGGCCGTGTTCTCGAGGTTCATTGGGGAGATACATAAAACTGTGGCTGCATCGGAATGTTTTCCCGAATTGAAGGCATTGAGCGACAAGGTGGTACATGCAGTCGATCATTTGGCAGATGTTCATACCTATGTGGGGAAATTGGCCACCTCCCCGGACATAAAGATTGCCTTTGCACATTCATTGCCATTTTTACATGCAACTGGCGATGTCATCATGGCATGGATGCATTTATGGCGAGCCGTTGTAGCATCAAAACAACTTAAGAAAAATCCCAAAAAGAAGGATATCTCCTTCTATCGGGGACAGATCAGAACTGCATCGTTTTTTATTCAAACCGAACTCGAAATTACCCTGGGAAAGTTCAATGCCATCAGAAGTGGATGCAAAGATGCCATTGAAATGTCTGAAGACGAATTCGGTGGACTTTAGAATGCGAGTTAGGAATTTACGAAAAAATTAGCGATACCGATTTTAATCCTTCATTTTAAGCCCAAACAGATGTCGGAAATAATTCTCTTGACAACTTAATGCTCTTGGAATTATCAGATTTATAATAATAAATATAATCAATAGAGATCGGTAGGGCCCTACCGTTTATAACATTTTCATGTCACCTTTTGGTCTGGAGACGGCCCGGGATAGTTATTAATGGGTTTAAAAAGAAAAGCTGATCATCCATTATTTAGCACCTGCTCGCGAGACAGGCGATCGCGTTTAGCGAGTGACGAATTGGATGAGTGAAACAGCTGCTGACCATAAAGCGGTCCGGTAGCCGCGTCCAATGACCTCCCATTTGGAATATTAAGAAGTGGTTAATAAATATGGAGATGAAGATTTGGACCGAAAAATGCAAAAAACTCAGGTCTTGACGGATATGCTTTGCTGGATAGGTAGCCTCAAGTCTATCAGTAAAATCATTTTAATCATTTCCGGTTTGTTGGTGTTCGATCCAAGGATGTCAACCAATTTAATAGGCGTAATGGCCACAATCAAAGTTTTTGTTGGTAATCGAACGAAATCAGCAGTAGAAAATTCTTGGTTTTAAAAAATCGTTAAAGAGAAGATTTCAAAGGGAAGAGGCATGTTTGACTGGACCAAAGTGTACGATCCAAAAAGAATAGGCATTGCAAATAATTCCAAGCGAAACCCAGATCGACCGGCATGCATCATGGAAGACAAAACGGTTTCTTACGGACAACTGGATCGTGAGGTCAACGTATTAGCAAACGCGCTACTCGGTTTAGGCATGAAGCCGGGCGACAATATGGCGGCCCTTTATCATAACAGTTATGAAATCTACCTGGCATGGGCTGCAGCAGCCAAAATAGGGGTAACCTCGCTGGCCGTCAATTTCAAGCTCAAGGAGAGTGAGCTGGCTTACATCTTAGATGATTCACATTGCAAATTGCTTTTATTCGACGATAGCTTCGAAGCACTGGTTGGTTTGTTGGCCCCAAAATTGAAGGACGCATCACCAATATTGATATGCGCCGGATCAGCATCGGCGAAGGCCCGTTACAGTCTTGAGGCCCTGATGGCCAAAAGTTCCAGTTCACCACCGAAAAATGTGGTGGATAGTGCCCTGGTGCCACCGACATTGGCCTACACTTCAGGCACCACGGGCAGGCCCAAAGGCGTCTATCGAAGCGGCAGTAACCGGTTGAATTATTTGCTTTTGCAGGCCCACCTATTCGGTTCGGGGTATGATGATGTGCATCTCGTCGCCGGGCCACTTTACCACGCCGCTCCTTTCGGCTGGGGGGCATTTTCACTTTTACTAGGGAATTCTGTGGTGATCATGCCCAAATTCGATGCTGAAAATTTTTTGCTGCTGGTAGAGAAATGGCAAGTAACCACAACTTTCATGGTGCCGACGATGATGCATCGGATCTTAAATCTGCCAGAGGAAGTACGAAATAAATACGATATATCATCGTTGCGCTGCATCACGGTGGCCGGAGAGCCCTTCCCAATGCCGATGAAAAAGAAATGCGTTAATTTTTTCGGTGAAGGCAAATTGTACGAATTTTACGGTGGAACGGAAATAGGCGTTGTGACCTACATCCGACCCGAAGATCAGCTTGAAAAGCCTGGCAGTTGCGGCAAGCCGCTGAGTGATATTGAAATACTATTTCTGGACAATAACAGGTGCCAAGTACCTTACGGCGAGGTGGGCATTTTTTACATTAAAAGTCCATACTTGCTTGATGGCTACCATAACAATCCCGAGGCCACGGAGGCAAATTTCTACAAGGGCTATTTTACAGTCGGTGACATGGGGTATGTCGACGGGCATGGCTACTATTACCTCGTGGACCGTGCCGTGGACATGATCATTTCCGGTGGCGTCAATATCTATCCAGCAGAAATCGAAGAAGTCCTTTATCGGCATGTCGACATACAGGCCGCTTCAGTAATTGGGGTGCCGGACCCGGCTTGGGGGGAGAAGATTGTCGCTTTTGTAGTCCTCAAGGCCGGGGTCGATTTGACGGCGGATCAAATCATAGAATACGTGGGCGCTAACTTGGCTTCCTACAAGAAGCCTAAGGAAGTCGTCTTTCTCAATTCACTGCCCACATCATCCACCGGTAAAATCATGAAGCGTGAGCTCAAGCAAAAATATCTGACGTGATTCGAAATAGCTGCCATGGCAGAGACACAAATGACGAACCTGAATTGATACTTAAAGACACGAAGAGGTGAAATTATGGATGTCAAAGAACGTATTGCTATCGTCACTGGTGGTGGGTCCGGATTAGGACGGGCCACGGCAGAACGCTTGATCCAAAAAGGCGCCAAAGTAGCGCTTTTCGATCTCAATCCTGAAAGCGGTGGGAAAAGTGCGGCTGAGCTTGGAAAAGCGGCTATTTTTGTTCCGGTCAACGTAGCTGACCATGCTGAGGTTGATCGTGGGGTGGAACAGGTGCTTTCGGCATTTGGCGGAATTCATATCGTGGCAAACTGTGCAGGTATCGGCGGGTCCGTAAAAATTTTAGGGAAGAACGGACTGGTTTCTCCAGAATGGTTCACCAACATTATTAATGTGAATCTGGTTGGCACGTTCAATATGGTTCGATCAACTCTCTCTGCCCTGGTGAAGAACTCGCCGGACGCTAATGGCGAAAGAGGCATATACATCAATACCGCATCAATTGCCGCTTTCGATGGCCAGATCGGCCAGGCAGCGTACTCTGCATCTAAAGGCGGCATCGTATCAATGACCCTGGCCCTCGCCCGGGAGTTCGCTAACAGCGGCATCCGCGTAATGACCATTCTGCCGGGTATCTTTGATACCCCTTTATTAGGAACGTTGAACGAGGTCGCTAGAGATCGGTTGGGCAAGCAGGTGCCATTCCCGGCACGCCTTGGCGATGTCAGCGAATATGCGGCTTTAGCCATGCACATCATCGAGAACCCCTATCTCAACGGGGAATCGATCCGGATAGACGGCGCCCTGCGCATGGGATTCGGCCGGAAGTAATTTTTTGTGCATGCATAGAGATTTAGGAAAGCGATTATACGTGAACGATAATTACCATTATAGGGAGAAGGCAAAATGTGGAAAACCCGTGTGACCGAGCTATTAGGGATCGAATACCCGATTATCGGTGGGCCGATGCAGTGGTTGAGCCGTGCGCCCCTTGTATCGGCCATCAGCAACGGCGGCGCCTTGGGGATTATTACTGCGGCTTCATTTGCATCCAAGGAAGAACTCAGGGCGGAAATAAAAAAAACGCGCGAACTGACGGACAAGCCTTTCGGCGTCAATATTAACTTGTTTCCTTCCATGCGGCCATTCTCCGTGGATGACATGATCGACGTATTGGACGAGGAAGGTATCGGCATCGTCGAAACTTCGGGGAACAGCCCGGAAAAGCATATGGAGCGGCTTAAGAAAAAAGACCGTATCCATATACACAAATGCGCCCGGCGCCGAGATGCCGTAAAAGCCGAAAGCTTGGGGGCCGATCTGGTAGAGATCGTCGGCACCGAGTGTGGCGGTCACCCCAGTACCGAAGGCGTGACAACCATGGTGCTCCTGCCGCGAACAGTGGATTCTGTATCGATTCCCGTTATCGGCGGCGGCGGAATCGCCGACGGACGAGGGGTGATGGCCGCTTTTGCGATGGGCGCCGAAGGGGTAGTGATCGGAACGGCTCTCATGGCCACAGAGGAATGCCCGATTCACATGGATTTCAAAAAATCTCTCGTCAACGCGGAAGAGACAGTGACCTGTCTGCTGCTGGAATCGGTTAAGGCACCGATAAGGGCGTTCCGCAATCGGACAGCGGAAGAGGTTTTGGAGATGGAGGCCGCTTGTTTGCCTCTGGAGCAGATCTTGCCCAAGATGAAAGGCGAGCGCGGTCTTGAGGCATATAACAAGGGCGATTTGAATGGCGGTGTCTGGGCATGTGGGCAGGCGGCCGGCCTTGTCAAAGAAATTTTGCCGGTACGGGACTTTTTTCAGCACGTGATGAAAGAAGCCGAAGCCATCCGCCGACGTTGGGCGGTTTAAGCAAGGCTCGAAAACGGGGTCTGTATAAAGCACACACTGGGAGGATAAAATGGACGATGTCGTAATCGTGAGCGCGGTCAGAACGCCCATCGGCGCTTATTTGGGATGCCTGTCGGATATTCCTGCTTACAAACTCGGGGCACTGGTATTGAATGAGGCGGTAAAAAGGGCCAAGGTCGACCCATCCACGGTAGATGACGTGATCATGGGGCAGTCGTACCAAAATGGAGAATCGGTCAATATTGCCCGCATGGCGCTGCTCGCGGCGGACTGGCCGGTTGAAACCACCGGGATCACCCTGGACCGCCGTTGCTGTTCAGGGCTGGATGCCATTTGTTTTGGCGCCATGAAAATTCTCAGTGGCTATGCCGACATTGTCGTGGCCGGCGGGGTGGAGAGTATGAGCCGTGCTGAGCTGTACATCCCAGGTGAGTATGTGAAAAAGGGCCTTGGCGGCAGAACCGATCCCAAGTTCGGTTTCATGCCCAGAGGCCATGGCGCTCTGCCCATGTGGGGTCTTCCGCTATTCGACCGCATCCAGCGGGCACGGGTCATGTCTCAACCTATCGAGCGCTTCGGCGAACTCAATTCGATGATGTCCTGGGCGGAGATCGCCGCCAAGGAAGAAGGCATTTCCCGTGAAGCCGCCGATAGGTGGGCCTTGCGCAGTCAACAAAAAGCCTGCGATGCAATCGCTTCCGGAAAATTCAAAGATGAAATCGTACCGGTGCAGGTCACTCAGAAAAAGGGACAGGCCTTGACGATCGATACCGACGAACCGCCCCGGAAAGATAGCTCCCTGGAGAAGTTGGCCAAACTGCCCGCCGTTTACCGTGATGGTATCTGTACGGCCGGCAACTCATCGACTGAGAATGACGGCGCCGCCGCCGTGGTTCTCATGACCGCAACGCGTGCCGAAAAAATGGGCCTCGCCCCATTGGCGCGTTTAGCGTCCTTTGGGGTTGCCGGCGCTGATCCGACCCTGACTTATCCTGCGGTTCCGGCTGCGGTGAACAAAGCCCTGAAAAAGGCCACACTGGCGATTGAGGATATCGACCTTATTGAAATTCAGGAGGCCTTCGCGGTGCAGTTGCTCGCCGATGCAAAACTCATGGGGGTGCGTGATGATCAGATGGATCAAAAGGTCAACGTGAACGGATCGGGCGTTTCCTTGGGGCATCCTATAGGTGCCACCGGCACCATGCGTATGGTGACTTTGCTCCACGAAATCAACCGGCGCAAGGTTCGTTACGGACTAGAGACCATTTGTGGCGGCGGTGGGCAAGGCATCGCCGCAATCGTCGAAAGAAGATAAAATCGAAGGCACTGAACCGCGATCGGACAAGGAAGGCTTTCGCAAATGAATTCCCAATATCGAGAAGTTCTCGAGCGCCGGTTTTTAGGTGTCCTGCCGGAATCAGGCCCCGATAAAAGAATGTCGCTGACCGATGCCATCGGCAACCATATAAGGGCCGGCCAGAAGATCTATATCGCTCATACCAATTCGAGGCCCTACGGCCTCATGCATGAGTTGATTCGGCAATATTGGCAGAAAGATCCGCAATTCGAAGTGGCCCTGCTATCTTTTTGCGATTCCTGCGTGGCGCTGTTTGTCGGCGGCATGCTGCGTAAGGTGGTAACCACCCTCATGGGTGACTTGTGGCCTTCACCATCGCCCAATCCGTTCTACAGCGAAGCCTGGCTTTCAGGCAGGGTTGAAGTCGAACACTGGAGCATACTGGCCTATACCAAACGCCTTATGGCAGGTGCCATGCGCCTTCCATTCATGGTGACCGAGTCTATGGTGGGAACCACCATGGCTCAAGACAATGCAGTCATTGGCACCTTCAAGGAGATAGAAGATCCTTTCGGGTCGGGGCGGACATTGGGGCTGGTGGCCGCTTACCGGCCGGACATCAGCCTGATACACGTGGCTGCAGCGGACTGCGCGGGGAATGCCATTATTACCACACCTTTAGGTGAAGGGGCCTTGGGCGCCTACGCAGCAACTCAAGGGGTGATCATTTCGACAGATAAAATCGTCTCCACTGATTATTTGCGCTGCCACAACCACTTAGTTAAAATTCCCGCCAGTATTGTCAAGGCAGTGGTCGAACTGCCTATGGGGAGTCATCCACGGGGAGTGACCAATGTGGGCGTACCGGAATTGAGCCAGTATGCCGAGGATTACCGCTACATGTACGAGGTAAACAAGGCCGCCCGGAAGGGGAAGGATGCGTTGTTGAAATGGATCGACGAGTGGATCCTTTCCTGCAAGACCCACGAGGCATTCCTTGAAAAGTTGGGCGCGGACCGGGTACGGCGGTTACGGGGCAAGGCCCAATCCTCGGTCTGGTATGAAGAGACACTGGCTGCTTCTGCCGGCGAGATCGGAGAAAACGGCCGTCCTGGGATCATGTCGATCGAAACCGACCAGTTTTTAGGTTCGGAAATGATGCTGGTCGCGGCGGCCCGCCAACAAACCATTCTATCCCAGTCTTTGGGAATCCGAAATATTCTCGCGGGGGTGGGTGCTTCCAACTTGTCGGCCTGGTTGGCGCTTCATAAATTGCGTGACGCTGGCCATGCGGTGGAGATAATGGCCGAGATCGGTTATTACGGCTATGAACCTCGCCCGAGTGATCCTTACATCTTCAATTTCAAGAACACGCCAACCTGTCTACAGACGACTGATATTATGACTGTTTTGGGGCAGATGGTGCCCAATGATCTGAACATGGGCTCCCTCGGCGCCGCCCAGGTGGATCAATTCGGAAACCTCAATTCCACCTGCATCCCCGGCAAGATGCACCTTCTTGGGTCGGGCGGCGGAAATGATGTGGCCACCAGTTCAAAGGCGGTGGTGGTGACAGCTTATCTGGGCAAGGGCAAATTCAAGCGCAGGGTGGATTATGTGACTTCTTTGGGCACGAACATACACAGTGTGGTAACCGACTATGGCATTTTTGAAAAAGAACCGGATAACGGGGAGTTGATCCTGACTACCTATTATACTTCGGGTCCCACCGGTTTTACCAATGCAGAAGAAGCGGTCGCAGCCATCCGAGCATGCGTCGAGTGGGATTTGAGGGTCAGTGACCAATTGGCGGCCATGGGTCCGCCGACTGCGGAGGAACTTTATATTTTGCGGCTCTACGATCCATTCAAGCAGTTTTTGCGCTGAATTAAAGGAAAGCAATAAACCAACCTTTGTAATGAAAAGGAGAAGCATATGGAAATCCGAACTATTGTGGCCGCCATTACCGGCGGTGCATCCGGGCTTGGCGAAGCGGCGGCACGCGCCATTGTTGCCGGCGGCGGGCGGGTCGCAATCCTGGACTTGAATCAGGAAAAAGGCGAAGCCCTGAGTTCAGAGTTGGGGAAAGCCGCTGCATTTTTCCGTCTGGATGTGGTCGACACAGAAGAGACTGAGAGGGTAATCGGACAGATCAAGGCCCAATTTGGAACCCTTCACGCTGTCATCAACTGCGCTGGACTCGGCGGATCGATGAAGATTTCAGGCAAAGGCGGGATTATGCCCATGGAGTGGTTTACTACCCGCGTAAACATCAATCTTATCGGCACGTTCAACCTGATTCGGGCTGCGGCCCCAATGATGATGGAAAACACTCCGAACGAGGAGGGCGAGCGTGGGGTCTTCGTAAACACGGCCTCGATCGCCGCTTTTGACGGGCAAATCGGTCAATCGGCCTATGCTTCTTCCAAGGGGGGAATCGTCTCCATGGCCCTTCCTCTGGCCCGTGAATTCGCCAACAACGGTATCCGGGTAATGTCCATACTGCCGGGCATCATGGACACCCCGCTCTTGGCCAAGAACCCGCCTAATGTTCTCGAGCAGCTGGCCAAGCAGGTGCCATTTCCGCCACGCCTGGGAAAATCCGTCGAATTTGCCAAGTTGGCTTGTCATATTATCGAAAATCCCTATCTCAATGGCGAGTCGATCCGCCTGGACGGCGCCTTGCGAATGGGATTCAACCGCAAGTAGAGGAATGAATTCATGGCCGAGCAGAAGACAATGTCATCCACCGGTCCCTTGCAGGGCCTGAAAGTGATCGACTTAACCCGTATGCTGCCGGGGCCCTTCGGCACCATGATGTTGGCCGATCTGGGGGCGGAGGTAGTCGTTGTTGAACAACCATCAGGGCCGGCACTGGGGCCGCGGCGCAAGAATTTTTATATCGACCGGAATAAGCGCAGCCTGGCACTCAACTTAAAAGACGAGCGGGCTCTGGAGATCCTATACGGTTTGGTGAAAGCTGCGGACGTTTTTGTCGAAGGATTCCGGCCAGGAGTCACAGAGCGTCTCGGTATCGATTATCCGAAGCTCAAGGCATTGAACCCGGGTATCATTTACTGCTCCATGTCCGGCTATGGGCAAGACGGGCCATACAAGCTGCGCGCCGGTCACGACATCAACTACGTTGCTGCCGCTGGTCTGCTGCGTCTGAATGGCCGCAAAGACAGCGGACCGGTGATATTTGCCACGCAGTTGGCCGATATTGCTGGCGGGGGTATGATTGCCGCATTTTCCATTTTGGCCGCATTATTCTGCCGCTCCAGGACCGGACAGGGACAGTATATCGATGTTTCCATGACCGATGGCGCACTTTCTCTCAATCCCATTGCTTTTCTAGAATACTCCAACACCGGTACACCGCCTGGAGCTCAGGCCTACCGTAACCTGGGGGCCACGCCGTGCTACAATATTTACCGAACCAAGGACGACCAATTCATCTCCATCGGTGCACTGGAACCCAAGTTCTGGGCCAATTTATGCCGCTTGCTCGGGCGGGCGGATCTGATTGAGCGCCAGAACGATACCGATCAGGCAACCATCGATGAGGTGCGAAAGATATTTGCCGGCAAAACCCGTCAGGAATGGGATCGTCTGCTCGATGACCAGGAGGTGTGCTACGCCGCCATATTGGATCTGGCCGAAACCTGCCAGAACCCACAGTTGGTGCATCGTCAGATGATTCAAGAGGTGATCTTACCCGACGGCAGCCAATCCAGGCAGGTGGGTGTCGTCCCGAAGTTTTCATTGACTCCTGGCACATTACGACGTCCGCCGTCACGTCCAGGGCAGCACAGTTTTGAAATCTTGGAAGAGCTGGGGATGGACAGCAAGACCATTGCCGATTTGGAAAAAGAAGGTGTCGTTAAAGACGGACGAATAGAATAATTCCGGTGGATTAAAGAGGAGAAACATCGTTATGGATTTTCAGTTCGGTGAAAAAGAGATTCGATTGCGGGAGGAAATCCGGCAATTCGTCAAGGAAAATCTCCCGAAGGGGCAGGTGCCCTACTTCGAAGAGCACGATGACAAAGAGTGGGATTTCGGTATGTCTATTGCCAAAAAGCTTTCTGAGAAGGGATGGCTTACCATTACCTGGCCCAAAGAGTACGGGGGGATGGGCGCATCGGAATGGGAGCGTGCGGCCTATCTTGAAGAAGTCGGCTATTGGGGAGTTCCCGGCTATTCCATGGGGGTCAGTGGGATTATGTGGGTGGGACCATCGATCATGCTGTTCGGCTCCGCGGAGCAGAAAAAAAAGTATGTCCCTGCGATCGCATCCGGAGAACCGGACGGCGTCTGGTGCACCGGGTACAGTGAACCCGATGCGGGGAGCGACTTTGCCAGTCTGCAGACCCGGGCTGAAAAGAAGGGGGATCGGTATATCGTAAATGGCCAGAAGGTGTGGATCAGCGCAGGTCACAGAGCCCGCTGGTGCTGGCTGGCGGCCCGCACGGATCAAAGCGGACCTAAAAAACACGACGGCATCAGCATTCTCATCGTTGATATGAAGAGTAAGGGGGTTACGGTCCGACCGATCATCAACTTTTACGGTTTTCACCTTTTTAATGAGATTTTTTTCAATGACGTCGAGGTGCCGGTGGAGAACCTGGTCGGTGTAGAGAACCAGGGATGGCGTCAACTCATGCAGTCGTTGGGATTTGAGCGCGGCAACAGCGCCTTGGTCGCTTATGGCGAAAGCAAACGCCTGCTCGATGAACTGGTCCTTTATGCCAAGGAAAGCGGCATCATCAAGCGGCCCTACATTCGCCAAAAATTGGCCGATGTGGCCATGGAGATCGAAACTTTTAAGGTGCTGGCCTACGAATCGGTTTGGAAAATGAGCAAAGGCATACGCATTATCTGGGAGCCTTCCAGGGACAAAGCATTTCGGGACATGATCAATGATCAACTCTCCAGAGTGGGGACAGAGATCATCGGTGCCTACAGCCAGGTGGATCCCCTGGAAACCGACACCCAGTGGTCGCGGCTGCGGGGGCGTGCTGAGCGAATCTACTACCGCTGGACTGGCTATGCGAGTGCTGCCGGCACCACCGACAATCAGAGAAATATTATCGGCCAGTTCGGCCTGCAGCTGCCGAAGGCCTATTGATAGGGGGAAGACATGGTTGATTTTGGATTCACCAAAGATCAAGAGATGATACGCAAGTCGGTGCGCCAGTTCCTGGACAAGGAGTGTCCAAAAGAGAGCGTTCGGGCACTTAAGATCGATACACGAGGATACGACCCCAAGGTCTGGCAAAAAATGGTCGAACTGGGATTTCAGGGGATGGCGATTCCAGAAAAATACGAAGGCATGGGGGGCGAGTATCTCGAGTTGATGCTTTTTATGGAAGAAGCGGGGCGCAATCTCCTGCCGTCCCCGTTTTTTGCCACGGTCGCCTTATGTGCATTGCCTATCGAACGCTTCGGAAGTGATGCTCAAAAAGAGACGGCCCTGCCGGCGATCGCCAATGGTCAAATCTGGACCATGGCGTTGATGGAAGCATCGGCAGACTATGAAGCCGAGGGTATTAACCTGCTCGCTGTGAAAGAGGGAAACAGTTACGTCTTAAATGGCACCAAGTTGTTCGTTCCCTTTGCCCGGGCGGCTGAAAGGATGTTGGTGGTGGGCAGGACCAAGCCCGATGGTCCTGCTGAAGAGTGCCTTACCGTTTTCATCGTTGATGCCGCAACAGCCGGCATTACCCTCAAACCTATTCCTACGGCAGCCTGCGACCAGCGCTACGAGGTGTGCTTCGAAAACGTTCGAGTCCCAGCTGAAGATATCCTCGGTCAGGTTAACCAGGGTTACGAGATCATCAGCTATCTGTTGCAGGATGCTGCCGTGCTTAAATGCGCCGAAATGTCTGGCGGCGCCCAGGCGGTGCTGGAAATCACGCGCCGCTACGCCCGCGACCGCATCCAGTTCGGCAAGCCTATCGGCTCCCTGCAAGCCATTCAACATAAATTGGCGAACACATTTATTTGGGTGGAAGGATTGAAAAACCTGGTCTATGAGGCCGCTTGGCATATCAATGCCGGTTTGCCACGCAAAGACCTGGTGTCCATGGCCAAGGTCAAGGCCAATACGGTTTATCAGCAGGCCTGTATCGACGGGATCACGATTCACGGTGCCATCGGTTTTACCGAAGAGATGGATGTCGGGCTGTACCATTTGCGCACCAAGGCGCATGAGTTTGATCTGGGATCATCGGAATTTCATAGGGAACGAATGGTCCGCGAACTGGAGGAGCGACAACCTTTATTCGCGACGATTTAACCCTAACGAGAAAGGCTGATCTTATAGCATTGATAGGGTTGTATCCGATCAAGGGGGAATTTTTTATGGAATATAAGACGATCCTGGTGGAAAAAAAAGAGCACATTGCCACGCTATATTTGAATCGTCCCGAAGTCCTCAATGCACTGTCTGATGACATGCGTTCCGATCTGATTCACTTCTTTCGGAATGCCGCCGATGACCGGGACATTCGGGCGCTCATCGTGACTGGCAAGGGAAAGGCATTTAGCGCAGGAGCAGATTTGAACCTATTTAAATCGCGTTATGAAACCTATCGCCGGGAGGGGCAACAGGAAGGTGCCTTCCGAAAATGGCTGCCACAAGCCCTGCTGGCTTTTCCAAAGCCGATTATCGCCGCAATTAATGGTCTGGCTGTAGGATTTGGCGCGACAATGCCGTTGAATTGCGATATTCGAATTGCATCCACTCAAGCAAAATTCAGTTTCGCTTTTGCACGCCTGGCGGTCACGCCGGAGTTCTGCAGTTCGTTTTTCTTGCCGCGTTTAGTCGGTCTCGGGCAGGCGGCCGAGCTGGTTTTTACGGGCAAAATGATCGATGCCGAGGAAGCTCTGCGTATCGGACTGGTCAATCGTGTGTATGCTCCCGAAGATTTATTGCCCGAGGCTGAGAAAACAGCCATGCAAATCGCAACTATGACACCCGCTGCGATACAGACCGCCAAACGTCTGCTTGTTCACGGCACGCAATCCAGTACAGGTCAGATGATCGAATACGAAACACTGGCATTACAGCAAGCCATGCAGACCGAGGCGCACTATGAGGCGGTTTGTCGGCTGCTTGACGAGATGAACACTAAAAAGATGTGAAGCATTACGTGGTTTGCAATCCGAACGCATGATAAAGGGTGAGTCATCGAAAACGAGAAGAGTCCGTCAGCCTGTACTATTGAGCGGATACTACGGAGGGTCTTTATGCGAGAATGCTTTTTAATTGATGCGATACGTAGTCCCCGGGGTCGTTTGAGCCGGCCGAAGAAGGGATTTTACGGTGAATTGGCCAATGTTCATCCCACGACCCTGGGGGCCACGTTGGTCAATGCGATTTTGGAGAGAAATCCGTCCCTGCCGGCTGAAAAGGTCGAGGATTTGATCTATGCCACGACCATTGCGGTCAAAGAGCAGGCCCAGGATATCGCCAGATGGATCGTTC
>Ga0068714_10001219_pt1 | contig 39443 bp, 38 predicted proteins | sample MTBNYHSulfiMetaG_FD_62988 | JGI IMG/M metagenome (GOLD analysis project Ga0068714, IMG submission 62988) | Enrichment culture microbial communities from rom New York Harbor, USA that are MTBE-degrading - MTBE-NYH (New York Harbor Sulfidogenic)... | ecosystem: Environmental > Aquatic > Marine >... | reverse complement strand
GATCAAGTGAACCAAAAGGGTCCTGATAAATAATCATCATCCTGCGCCTGAAGCGCTGCATCTCCTGTTTATTAAGACGGGTTATCTCCTCATTATCAAAAAAGATTGAACCGGAAGTGGGATCAAGAATCCTTAAGATCATCTTTCCGCAGGTTGTCTTGCCACATCCTGATTCACCAACCAAGCCCAGTACCTCTCTATCGTGAATAAAGAAACTTACGCCATCTACCGCACGCAAGGCTTTTCTCTTTCCTGCCACCGCCTTACCAACGTAAAACCATTTTTTTAAATTTCGAACTTCAATTAATTTTTTCATGATTTAAACTCTTTAATAATCTCTTTGCTATGGGCACCACATTGTTCTTCCAGCAGATGGCACTTAACCAGATGACGGGGTTCCACTTCAATGAGTTCCGGCATTTCTTTAAAACATCGTTCAAAGGCATATTCACACCTGGAATTAAAGGGACAACCCGGGGGTAAACAAAGCAGATTTGGAACAATCCCCCTAATTGTTTCCAGATTTTTTGTTTCCTTATCCATCCTGGGAATCGATTTGTTCAACCCTTGGGTATATGGGTGCATCGGCTTTTCAAATATGGTATAGATATCAGTATATTCTACAATATGTCCCGCGTACATTACCGCGACATAGTCGCACATCTCAGAAATAACACCCAGGTCATGGGTAATCATCAAAACAGCCGTATCAAACTTTTTCTTTAAATCATTTATTAAGCGTAAAATTTGCGCCTGTATGGTTACATCAAGAGCAGTGGTTGGTTCGTCTGCTATTAAGAGTGCCGGTTTACAGGACAAAGCCATGGCAATCATTATCCTTTGTCGCATCCCCCCGGATAACTCATGAGGATAATTCTTTATCCTCTTATGCGCATCTGGTATTCCTACCACCTCAAGCATTTGAATAGCCCTTTCTCCGGCTTCTTTTTTTGTTACATTCTGATGCAACATAATAGTCTCTACAATCTCATGCCCGATGGTAAAAACCGGGTCAAGAGAAGTCATGGGTTCCTGAAAGATCATTGATATTTTGCTTCCACGAATCTTTCTCATTTCTTTTTCATTTAGAGTACATAAATTTTTACCATTAAAGATAATGTCACCGCTTACAATCTTTCCCGGTGGTTGTGGTATTAAGCGCATAATTGATAAAGCGGTTACGCTCTTTCCTGAACCGGATTCTCCTACAATACCTAATGTTTCTCCCTGATTAACCGAGAAGTTCACGGAATCAACTGCCTTGACAATTCCCTCATGAGTAAAAAAATAGGTTTTTAAGTTGTTTACTTTTAATAATTCTTTCTTTTTATTCATCACTTTTTCTATTTATTGCTTTAATCTTGGATCCAAAATATCTCTCAATCCGTCACCCAATAAATTGAGTCCTAATACAGATAATAGGATTGCAATCCCCGGAAAAGTAGCTGCCCACCAGGCACCACTGACAATATAAGAATAGCTGTTTGATAACATTGCGCCCCATTCCGGAGTGGGAGGTTGTGCTCCCAGGCCTAAAAAACCAAGTGCTGCGCAATCTAAAATGGCTGTTGCCAGCATTAAAGTACCATAGACAATAACCGGAGCAATACTGTTAGGAATAACATGGCGAAAAATAATCCGCCAGTGAGTTGAGCCGATTGCCTTTTGTAGCTCGATATATTCCATTTCCTTAATATATAAAACCGAACTGCGAATAATCCTGGCCATTTGCGGTGAATACACAATACCGATGGCAATCATTGCTTTCTCCAAACCCTGGCCTACTACCGTAACAATAACGATGGCTAACAAAAGAGCCGGAAAAGCAAACATAATATCAACAATACGCATAATAAGTGCATCGACCCAACCACCAAAATAACCGGATAAAACACCAAAAGTAATTCCCAGTATCATAGCAATACCGACTGCTACAAAACCAGCGGTTAGACTAACCCTGGCACCATAAATAATTCGGCTTAGAACACATCTACCCATTCCATCAGAGCCCAAAGGCATCCCTTCGGCCCCCTTTTCACTCCAAAATCCCGGCTTTAATTTATTAGCTAATTGTGGGGGGGAAGGAAACGGATCATTAGGTGCAATTAGATCAGCGGTAAGAGCAAAAAAGACCATCAAAAGTACAATCATCAAGCCGAATACGGCAGATTTGTTATATTTAAACCGACGCAACAATTCATTGCCGACACTTTCTTTTTTAATTTCCATACTTTCCATAAAAATAATCCCGGTTATTGATATTTTATTCTCGGATCAATATAAACATAAATAATGTCTGTAACCAAATTTACTATGACAAAAATAAAGGCGAAAAATAATACACAGCCCTGTACAGCAGGATAATCTCTCATCTGAACTGCCTTGACTACATATCTGCCTAATCCCGGCCAGGAAAAAACAGTTTCCGTTAGAATAGCTCCGGCTAAAAGTAAACCAAAATTTAACCCAATGACTGTTACCACAGGAATTAGGGCATTACGCACTGCATGCTTGTAAATAACCATTCTTTCTGAAAGACCCTTAGCCCTTTCAGTTCGAATGAAATCCTGTCGCAATACTTCCAGCATACTGGAACGGGTTACTCTGGCAACAGTAGCCATAGGTATAGTACCTAAAGCAATGGCTGGTAAAATAAGATGTCGTAGTGCACTGATAAACGCTTCCCAATTACCAGCCATAACACTATCCAACAGATAAAAACCGGTTATCCTGGTGAAGGAGACCATAATACTGATACGGCCGCCAATTGGGAACCAGCGCAGGTAAACACCAAAGATCATCATCAGCATAATACCCAGCCAGAAGACCGGCATGGATACGCCAAATAAGGCTACTCCCATAAAACTATAATCAAGTAATGAATACTGGCGTGAGGCCGAAACAATACCGGCAACCACCCCTATGATAATGGCAATAAACATGGAAAAAAGAGTTAGTTCAACGGTGTTTGGAAAACGGTCCCAGATCTCCCTGCTGATATATTCATTGGACACAATAGAGCGGCCAAAATCACCCTGTAAGGCCTGTTTAAGCCATAGCCAGTATTGAGTTGGCAAAGGTTTGTCTAAACCGTATTTTTCCTGAATTCTTTCGATAGTCTGAATAGAGGCATGTTCACCGGCAATCGTCCTTGCCGGATCCCCGGGAGCCAGATGAATTAATGAAAAAACCAGGATGGAGGCACCTAACAGGACAGGAATCAGCATTAATAGGCGTTTTGTAATATACCATTTCATCGTGTTAAATCTGTTATCTCCATTTAAATATATAGATATAATTCAATAAAAACTAAAAAGTATTCTACCATTCAATGCCTATAAATGCAATAAAAACTGGTATAACGTATTACGTATAACGTATATAGTAAAACAAGTAAATATAAAAATGAATAGTATTTAGTTCAATATAAACCTTTAGCTTTAAATATTAGGATAAGGAGTAAACCTCACATACACATATCAGGTGTTTCTAAACTATTCTAAAAGAGGTTTAGATTTGTTAAATCTTTTATTATATTTCACGGTATACGTTATACGTAATACGGTATACTAAATAAAAAAGGGATGAATCAAAAGATTCATCCCTTTTTTATTTATGTCATTATTGAATATCAACAGGATAGAAGAATTTGCGGGAGGTCGGATGCAGGTTATAACCTACAACATTATTACGGAAGACTACATTCTGATTGGAATGAGCCAGGTAAACCCATCCGGCATCCTCATGAATCAGTTCCTGAGCTTTCTTGTAATAGGTAGCCCGTTTTTCTACATCATAAGTTCTAACTGCCTGGGTTAGAAGTTCCTGGTTCGTTTGGCTGGTATAGAAAGCATAGTTGCCGGCAGCTCCGATGTTGCAGGCATTGAGCCCGTATAAAACATTCATGAAGTTATCCGGGTCACCATTATCACCAGTCCATCCCAAGAGGCACATTTGATGCTGACCGGCTTCCGTTTCCTGTAAGTAGGTTGCCCAGTCTACCTGGTAGAAGTTAACCTTGATACCTACGGCAGCCAGATAACTCTGAATGGCTTCCCCGATTTTAGGCGGATCAAACATGTAAGGTCTGGAGACCGGCATGACATGTAAGGTCACTTCAAAACCATCAGGATAACCGGCTTCAGATAGCAACTCTTTTGCTTTCTCCGGATCATAAGGATAGTCCTCAATTTCATCATTGTATCCTATCATGAAGGGTGGCATACCGTTTTTGGCTATCGAAGCTGTTCCCATATAGATATCTCTGACAATAGCTTCTTTATCAATAGCCATATTAATCGCCTGTCTCACCTCTTTTTTAGTCAATGCTTCATGATAACCGGGAGTTTTCTCGAATGGTTCGTCATCATCCTTGACTCCGTTTTTGTTGGCATCCACATAACCGTAACCGGTATTCATGGCCATATAACCAACATTCATTCCGGGTTCAGACATCAATTTGAGGTCAGAATTAGCTTCAATACGTTCAAAATCTGCCGGATTGGGATATTCTATACCATGAACTTCTCCCACTTCCAGAGCCAACAACCGAGCAGAAGGATCAGGGATCACTCTGAAAATCAGTTGATCCAACTGGGGTCTTTCTCTCCAGTAGTCTTCATTGGCTTCCAGTGTAATATGGTCATCTTTGACCCATTCTACAAATTTAAAAGGTCCTGTACCGCTTGGATATCTGAAGGCGTCTTCTCCATATTGCTCGGCATTGGCAGGACTGACAATGCAAACCGTAAACATGGCTAAGCTGGTCATAATGGAAGCATTGGGTTCTGATAAGACCAGCTTGACGGTGTAATCGTCAATCTTTTCCATCTTATCTACATCACTGAACATATAACCCCAATAAGCCCACTCACCATACTGATGATAGGGGTGTTCGGAATTATTCTGACGTTCAAATGAAAAGACGACTGCATCGGCATTAAAATCAGTCCCGTCATGGAATTTAACCCCTTTTCTCAGGTGAAAAACAATTTCTGTACCGTCCTCCGATATATCCCACGATTCTGCGAGACATGGCTTAATCTCTGTAGATCCCGCCTCGTACTCCACCAGTCCTTCAAAGATATTGTCCATTCTCTGGATAGATTCACCGTCTGTCACGTCAGCCGGATCCAAACGGGAGGCGTCTCCGCTACTACCGAAAACCAGGACTTTTTCTTGAGCCATACCTGACATGACCATTCCTGAAGTTAACACAAAAGTTATCAGTAAGACAAAAAATAGTTTCTTTTTCATTTATTTCTCCTTTCATTTTATTTATTTTCACTTTTCCTGATTATATGAAAAACGAATATCTTTCAATAAATTAATATAACCACCTCCTTTTCCTGAAAAAATTATTTTCTTTTAAAAAATTTTTCGCAATAAAGATTTTCTGGTAAAAACCTATCTATATATTAAATAAAATATTAGCACCCCAAAAAAACAATGTCAACTTATAATACTATTAATATTTGAAAGATTGACAACCTATTCCTGGTCATACCTACTTGTCAAGGGTTGAGTCCCTGTCCCAGTCAATAAGGAAACAATCCCTATCCCAGTCAACAAGGACATTCCCTTGAACTGAGGACTTGACAAAAAGCTAAGGGATTTTTAAATGGTTCATCTTCTTTTCTTGAAATTGCCGGATAATTTTGAATTGAGATAAAACCACCGGTTTATTACCGGAGAATTTTTGATTATGATTCTTACACCATATGCTAAAAATCTTTTGATATTTTTTTTCTTCATCTTCCAAAAATAAATCTTTACTGCTACTCATCTTTTTAATCACTTCTTTAATCTGATTAAATGAATCTACAGTAACCCCGGTAATTTCCAGGACTGCAATAGGGATGCCTTTCCAGCTATTCAAAAGTGCATAATCTCCGACCTCCGGCATTGGCTGGTGGTATAAAGTATATTGATCTTTAAGCTCAACATGCAATTTTCTTTTGCCCTGAAGTATCGCTTGATTATAGTCAACGATCTCCTTTTTCCCATGACCGTTTTTAACAATATGAAAGCGCCACTTTTTTATGGTAAAACCATTCAACAAAATATCATGATAAGCCTCAATAACTGATTTCCCGGAAAGGCCGGAAAAATGATCCAGTTCTTTGATACAGTTGATAGGAGTCCATTGAATATCCCGATATTTTGTTAGATCAAACAACACTTCAGATGCCTCTTTACCGGGACATAAAAAAATATAAAGCAATTGATCGTTATGGTGAATATCCAAAAGACTTTTTTTGCCGATTAGGCTTGATTTCAGGGGAATAAAAGCCTGTTTGGCTAAAAGTTCTACATTCAAGCGATTAGAAGGTTTGTTGACAGGATCTTCAACTTCGGGTAAAAGCCAATGGTTATCATCAGGCTTATTTTTGTTCTTCACCCATAAAGCTTTGTGCTCTCTATCCAGAATTAAGAGAAAAGCCATTTCTGCTCCTGAAGGTATTTATTTCCAAAAGATAGAAAAAAAATTTACTATTGGCATAAGAATATTTTGAAATCCCAATGTTTCAGAATAATACGGGAAGTTTAAAATTCTACTACATAAACATACTCTTATCTTTATTTATTACGACAAAATAATCATGAAATCCTTCTTTTTAAATACTAATCACCTTAATTAATCATTCTTTAAGATCTTTAAGAAAAGAAAAGGGAAATTCTATCCCATAGAAATGTAAAAAAAATTTACCTCATTCTATATTCCATAGATTAGTAATTAACAAGAAATGATTCTTATATATTATTATATCATATAAATATTTTACTTTCTTTCCAGAAAAACAATATAATAAAAACAATATAATATAATTATTTTGAAATTTAATCACCCTGAAGAAAAGTAAACTGAATATGCAAAAAATTGTCAAGAGAGATCTAACTAAAGGAAATATTGCTAAAAACCTGCTTGTCGTATCCATTCCTACCATGTTTGGGTTCTTTGCTCAAACTCTTTATGACTTGATCGATATGATCTGGATAGGAAAAATATCTGCCCAGGCAGTGGCCGGTGTAGCTATCTTTAGTACAATTTTCTGGCTTGCCGATATTTTTAACGAAATTATAGGGATTAGTGCAGTTTCTCTTATTTCACAAAGTTATGGGGCAGGTCAAACTGATAAAACAAAACAGATGATTGAACAATCCATCTTTTTTAAAATGATTGTTTCAGTCATCATGGCAATAATTCTTATCACGGTTTTAAAGCCACTCAGTTTGTTTTTCTCTAATGAACCCATAGTTATTCGACATATTCTTGATTATGGAATTATCCGTTCACTTTTTCTTCCTTTTATGTTCTCATCCTTCAGTGTTAATACTGCAATGCGCTGTACCGGTGATGCCCGGCATCCCATGATGATTATGACCGGTACAGCTCTATTAAATATTATTCTGGATCCGATTCTGATGTTTGAAACGATTCCTGGTACTTCCCTTCCAGGATTAGGTTTTGGAATCCAGGGCGCAGCTATTGCCACCGTTTTCTCAACTTTTGTAGCCTTTTCGGTCGGCCTGTTTATCCTCCTAACAGGAAGAAGTTATGTTAAAATATCATTTTCAGGCCTATTTCGATTAACTAAAGAAAATATTAAAAAACTAAGTATTATTGGCCTTCCCACTGGATTGGAAATGTTTTTTCGCCAGGGAGGTCAATTCTTGCTCTTAAAGTTTGTTTCCTTATACGGAACTTATGCACTGGCCACTTTCGGTATTGGAATGCGCCTGTTTAATCTGGTTTTTCTCCCTTTATTAGGCCTGACTATGGGCGGAAGTGCTGTGGCCGGTCAAAATCTGGGCGCCAATCAAATTAATCGAACCCATCAAACTGCCCTGTGGGCAGCATTCCTGGGTAGTATTATTACCAGTATTATAGCGGCTGTAACAGTCATCTTTCCTGAACAGATTATCCAGTTATTTATCAATCAAAGCCAGGTCATCGAGATAGGAAAAAATATGATTTATATAATCGCCCCTAGCTTTATTGCTGTTGCTCTCTCTTTGGGCTTAAATACTGTATTTGCCGGTTCAGGTTACAACCTTCCCTACCTGGTATCCGGTATCGTATCACGCTGGTTCTTCCAGATTCCATACTCTGCTTTGGTAGTATATATATTCCGACTTCCTATTTCTTACATCTGGGTTGGATTCTTAGTCGCCGAATTTATTGAAATGCTGGTTATCCTTATTTATTACCGGCAGGGAAAATGGAAAGACACCAGGGTATAAAGATTATTTTCTTTCGAACCCTGGTTTATTGCATACCACATAAATTTATTAAATTAGCTGATGTATAGCCTCCTGATCCAGACGGTAGACAGTCCAATCCTGCAAGGGATAAGCACCCAATCTTTCATAAAACTTTTTAGCAGGATTCCAGTTTAATACAGACCATTCCATCCTGCCACAATTCCTCTCTCTGGCTATCCGAACACATTCTAAAAATAATGCCTTTCCAATACCTAACCCGCGAAAAGCTTCCTTTACATAAAGATCTTCAATATAAAGACCCGGTTTTCCCAGAAAGGTAGAATAGTTATGGAAAAAAATTACCATACCGACTGGCTTTCCTTCCCAGGTCGCCAGCTGTGCTTCTGCATAGGCTCTTTTCCCAAATAAAGTTTCTCTTATTGCAACTTCATCGGTCATCACCTGATCAACTAATTTTTCATAAACAGACAATTCCTTAATTAAAGATAATATCACGGGGACATCCTGTTTTTCAGAAGGCCTGATATCAAGTTTTTCCTGATTATTTTTCTTCTTCTCCAAAACAACGTTCCTTTCTATTTTTTAAAATATTATTGCCCTTCCCTCATCTTTTCGTTTTCACTTAATAGGCATCATTTGCTTCTTTCTCCCGAGTATACCGCTTTCTTAATTGCTCAGGAATACGAATAGGTCGCCACTTGTTACGGTCAACTAGAACGCCTTTTTGCTCTGCCTGTGCCATAACCTGATCCTTCACCATAAATTCAGCTTTGATAATCCATTTATGTGAATGAAGGCGACCAATCCACATGGTACTCCTGACCTGGTCAAACATACGGATGGCATGATGGTATTCGATATGTGTTTCCAATAGAATTGGGATAAAGCCGGACTCCATCTGGTCACTAAGAGAAAAATATTTTTCCAGCCAAACCAGTCGCAGATCTTCTAACCAGCGAATATAGCTGATATTGCTGACAATACCGGCAAAGTCAATATCATAAGAGGCAACTTTAATTTCTTTCTCTATTAAAAGGTTTTTCTTATCTTCAGCCAAAATCATTCCTCCTTTATTCTTTCTTTAGAAATATTTTATCAATACATATAAGATTATTTCTTTTCCATCATCTAATTAAGGCAACTTAATAAATCAATGAGTCCATACCCAATAACAAAAATGAGTGTAACATAAACAAAAAGATTGGGTGAAAGGTTTCTTTCAGTATAGCGCATTTGCTTTAAAAAAAGGATTTTGGCCAAATCACCCAACATCATTAAAAGTGCAAAATAGGGCAAAAGAAACCAGCCTGTATTTCGAATCAAGGCTAAAAACATTCCCCAGTGTCCAAAATTATTAAAAAATACAAAAATCATGGATACAATCTCTTTATTTTGCCACCGGTTGAAGATGGCAAAAAATATCCCCAACGACAATATGCCTAAAATAATCCATTGAATTAAACGGTTTCCTGAGGGAAGGATCCACGCTTGAGAATTCCGGCTTAGATAAAAAGCCCACATGCCAAGCGTAATTGCTATAGATTTAACCCCGGTTTCCGCCCAACCTAAAAAAGTCCAATTATAAATATGCCAACTTTTTAATTCTCTTTTTCTGTTTTTTTTGTTCAAATTATTTAGTCCTTTCAATCACTATTTTTTATCTAAAATTTTTATTGTATCATTTTCATTCCAGGTAACTAATATATATCTAATAAAATAACTCTTTTGATCTATATATATTGAAAATAACCTAAAAACCAGGGTATTGCAATTAAAATTAGAAAATTTATTTGATGAATATTTATTTGTTAAACATAAATAATTCAGGTAAAATGCAGATATAGATATAAAGTAACGAGGTATCTATTATGCCTATTAAATATCTGAACGGGAAACGATTGTATTATGCTTTTCTTTCGGGTGCCAGGGAAGTAATCCGTCAGAAAGATGACTTAAACAGAATTAATGTATTTCCTGTTCCGGACGGGGATACCGGAACCAATCTGGCTTCCACAGTTAAAAATATGTTGCAGGAAGTCAAGGCTTCAAATAATGTTGATTTAACACTGCAATCTATGGCTGATGCAGCGTTATCCGGAGCACGAGGAAATTCCGGTATTATTTTTGCTCAGTTCTTTAACGGCTGGGCAAATGCTGTAGGCCAACGAAAAACACTATCCATTCAAACCTTTGGTGAATCGGTAAAAGCTGCTGTACCCTCTGTTTATAATGCCATCCTTCATCCGGTAGAAGGAACCATGATCTCAGTTATTAAAATATGGGCTCAGGCTGTCTATGATATGAAGAATAAGAGCCATGATTTTAGCGAGGTTTTTAATTCTGCTTTACTAAAAGCAAAAGAGGCACTTGACAATACACCCAATCAATTAAAAGTCCTTAAAGATGCACACGTAGTAGATGCAGGGGCAAAAGGTTTTGTTCATCTACTGGAGGGAATGGCTCAATTTATTCGCTTAGGTAATTTAAGAGAAATTGTTCAACAACATGAGGAATCGACTGAAAAAGATGATCCTATGCCGGAAGGTGAAACTGATTTAAGCTATCGCTACTGCACAGAAGCCATATTAACAGGAATCAAGTTAGAAAAGGTAAATCAAATAAAAGACCCACTGGAAAAATTGGGTGAATCAGTCATTGTTGCCGGAAATGAGCGAAAAGCCCGCATTCATATCCATACCAATCAGCCTCCTGAGGTATTTTATCAACTTAAGGATTATGGTAATATTTTAAATCCAAAAGTAGATGATATGAAAAGACAATATACCGCAGCTCATGAAAAACACCCTTCCATCGCACTGGTTACCGATTCGATTGCTGACATCCCACCAGCATTACTTGATCGTTATCATATTCATGTATTGCCGATTTCTATTCTCTTTGGGGATAGTGAATTTCTGGATAAGATGACCATCACTCCGGAAAAATTCCATCAAATAGTAAAAAAAACGGAACGTTTTCCTACCAGCTCCCAACCCAGTGTTAAAAATGCGGAAAATCTCTTATCATTTCTCTCCACTTACTACAACTCAATGATTGCTTTGATGGTATCCAGCAAGATCAGTGGTACCTGGAATTCGGTATATCAGGCTAGCCAGAAGTTGCAGGATGAAGGATATAAGATTGATGTGATTGATTCCAGGTTAAATTCCGGTGCACAGGGGTTATTAGTTCAAAAAGCTGCAGAACTTATAGAATCAGGATTAAATCATGAAGAAGTAGTTGAAAAAGTTCAATATTTAATTCCCAGAGTAAAAATTATGGTCAGTGTGGCTAATTTTAAATACATGGTTCAATCAGGAAGGGTTAGTCCTCTGAAGGGGCACCTTGCTCGGATTCTGAATTTAAAACCTATTATCTCTTTAGACAAGAATGGCAAAGGAGTTGCCTTTGCTAAAGCTTTCAGCCGTAAAGCTAATTTTAATAAAATATTGACCATCATTCGGGAAAATCATCAGAAAAACCCTATTACCCGTTATTGTATCGTACACTCTCAAGTACCCGAACTTGCAGAACAATACAGTAAATCCCTGGTAACGATATTGCAACAAGAACCACAATATATCGAAGAAGTCTCTTCTGTAGTTGCTATGGCCTCAGGAAAGGGTGCCGTTGCTGTCTGTATTATGAGTGAAAACTAAATTATAAATTGTAAAAATATCTGATTAAAGGAGAGATAAAAATGCTACAAATTTTTCTTCCGTCCGTTATTCTTATTTTTATTTATTTTACTGCCTTTTTTATCATTGCCCAAATCATAAAAAACAATTCTATTGTGGATATCGGCTGGGGTATTGGCTTTATTGTTATCACTTTATTCACTTTCTTTTTTTCTGGAGATATCACCTCAAAAAGTATGTTAGTTACCTTGTTAGTATTAATTTGGGGCTCTCGTCTCTCTTATCACATTCTCAAAAGAAATTGGGGAAAACCGGAAGATTTTCGATATGCCAAATGGCGTAATGAGTGGGGAAAATGGTTATTAATCCGTGGGTTTTTTCAAATTTTTATGCTGCAGGGGTTGCTTATGTTAATCATTGCTTCACCGATTATATTTATCAATTATTCCCATCAGACAGGATTACAATTTTTAGACTATTTAGGTGCTGCTCTCTGGTTGACAGGATTTCTTTTTGAATCCATCGGGGACTACCAACTGGCTCAATTTATCCGGAAACCGGAAAACAAAGGGGAAATTATGAAATACGGATTATGGAAATATTCCCGCCATCCAAACTATTTTGGTGAAGCAACCATGTGGTGGGGGATTTATATTATGGCCCTTTCTTTGCCCAATGGTTTCTGGTTTATCATTAGCCCTTTAACCATTACATTCCTGTTGCTTTATGTCTCTGGTATTCCTATGCTGGAAAAAAAGTTTGCCGATAATCCTAAATTTCAGGAATATGCCCGGGCAACTCCAAAATTCTTTCCCTGGTTTCCCAAAAAATCAGAACAATCAAAGTAGGCTAAATATGAAAATAGGACAGGATTTATCATTAATCGGAGCAATAATAATGGGTTTTTCCATCATTTATGGACTAATTGTTGGAAATTTCGCTGGTGAGGGCGGTATTATTTTTTCACTATTGTGGGGCAAAGTCACCTTGATTGATATTTACATTAGTTTTTTCATCTTTACAGCCTGGATTATTTATAGAGAAAAAGATTTTTTGAAAAAAATTTTGATTTCAAGAATGTAATGTATTGTTAAATGTTATAATAATCCATCAGAAAAAAATAGTTTATCATAAGGAATAAGAAAGGAGTGGTTAGTTGTGTTAGAAGAATTTAAAAAATTTATTATGCGGGGAAATGTCCTGGACATGGCAGTTGGGATTGTTATTGGGGCTGCTTTTGGAACAATTGTAAGCTCTTTTGTCAATGATGTACTAATGCCACCCATTGGTCTTCTCTTGGGAGGAATTGATTTTAGCAATCTGTTCATTACACTTAAAGCAGGAGCATCAGCCGGTCCCTATCTCACGGTTGCCGAGGCACAGGAAGCCGGCGCAGTTACCTTGAATTATGGTTTGTTCATTAATACAATTATTAGTTTTCTGATTATTGCTTTTGCCATCTTCCTGGTCATTCGCAAGGTAAATAGTATGAAAAAGAAAGAAGAAGCACCTCCTCCTTCGACCAAGGAATGTCCTCATTGCTTTACCATGATTCCGATAAAAGCAAAACGTTGCCCAAACTGCACCTCTGAGTTGACTAAATAGAAAGAATTTTTGAAGTTTTTTAAATAGCAAGTTTAAGTTATAAGTGGGTCAGTTAGTTCAGTACTGACCCACTTATTTTTATTTCACTTTTATCATTACTATAAGCAAATTTGTGGTGTTACTTCAATATTAGTTACATCATAACCCCAGTCTTCTGCCTGTTGAATAAGCATATCATAAGTTGCTGAATCCATTTGGGGTGTTCGGGATAAAATCCATAAGAATTTATAATTTTTCCCGGTAACCATAGCATAAGAGTAATCTACTTCATCCAGAGCGATAATATTATATTGGCTGGAAATAATGGGGAAAAAACTGACTTTTAGCTGTCCCGGCTCTGCAGGATTTGGAACCCAGGCAGTTCCGGTTATACTGCTCAATTTCCCATCCGCTGTACCCTTGTACCCCTGATTGAGTACCTGGATCTTCCCATCATCCATAATAGTGTAAGTCGCAGTGACACATACCAAATTCCTGGCAAAAGTAGTGGGCAAGCTGGCAATTTCATACCAAACTCCCGCATATCGTTCCAGATCTACCTGATCAACTGTTTGGATATTATCCAGAACCGGTGATCCAAAAATAGCACAACCACTTAAAGACAAACCAATCACAACAGTAATAACAACAAAATAGAACAATTTTTTATTCATATTCGATATCCTTTCTATGAGGTTCAACCTCTTTTACTAAATCCTGCCAAAATTTCTGCCTTTTTTTACTCATAATTCCTCCTTAGTTTTTACTAATATACACTCCGAAATAAAAAAAGCTATCTGAGGTTAACTTCTTTAGATTCATCTTTTTGGCATAGTTTGCAATACTCAGGTGCAATGGATAACCATTCTTTATCTTCATCTTCCCGGTCATTCGCAAAATCCTTAATAATCTCACCATCCAGCATTTCCACCACCCGATTGGATTTAGCGGCAATATGCCGCTCATGAGTGATGATTAAAAAGGTAGTTCCCATATCCTGATTTATTTTCTTTAATAGACCAAATACCTGGTCTGTATTGGAAGAATCCAGATTTCCGGTAGGTTCGTCTGCCAGAATCAAGGAAGGCTCATTAATCAGTGAACGGGCAATGGCCACACGTTGCTGCTGACCACCGGATAGATTATTTCCTTTATTATTCATTCTCTCTTTAAGTCCAACCAATTCCAGTAATTCTTTTGCTCTTTTAACTTTTTTCACCGATGATAACTGATGTTTAATCCAGGTTGGTATTAAAACATTTTCCAAGGCGGTAAATTCTTTTAATAAAAAATGAAACTGAAAAATAAAACCAATGTGTTGATTTCTGAATTCAGCCAGTTGATTCTGTTTCATCTTCCCTAATGCCTGTCCCTGAAAAAAAATTTCTCCCGAAGTTGGCTGGTCAAGAGCACCCAGGATATTGGCCAGAGTTGTTTTCCCGCACCCGGAAGGTCCAACTAAGGTTATAAATTCATTTTGTTCCAATTTAAAATTCAGTTTTTTTAAGGCTACAGTTTGAATAACCCTTCCATAAACTTTTCTTATTTCTTTTGCTTCTAATAAAATTTTTTTCCTATCAGGCATTTCTGATCACCTCAATTGGATTTAATCTGGCTGAACTATTGGCAGGTATAACAGCAGAGATAATACAGGCAAGAGTAGTTACAATGATAATAAATATGATTTGAGATAACTGTACCTCAATAGAAAAAATACTCACAAAAGTGGTAAAAGCATCAGTTAACAAAATCCCCAGTAATGTTCCGGATAAAGCTCCCAGGAATCCCAGAATAGCTCCCTGAAAAATAAATATCATACGTGCACCATTATTTTTAATTCCCAGTGCCTTTAAAATACCAAGTTCACGGGAACGCTGAACAACAGAAATTCCCAGAACACTGGAAATTCCCAGAGTTACCGCCAATAATACAAATATCTGAATAATGTAATTGGATAGACTCTGACTGCTTAAGGCATTCAACAATTGGGCATTCTGTTCTTTCCAATTTTCCACTACTAAACCGCCCAGCTGAAAAGAAAGGTTACGACTAATTTGATCAGCAGCAAAAACATCACTTATTTGCAGCTCAATTTTAGAAATATAAGTCTCTTTGCCCAACAACTTCTGAGCTCTCTTCAAATCAATAAATACCCAGTTACTATTGACAGATTGGTTCTCAAAATCAAATATTCCCTGGATACTGAATCTTTCCCGTACATTATTTGCCAAAGCAATTAAGGCTACATCCCCAATATTCAGTTTAAAATCTTCTGCCAGTTCTTTTCCGATGAGGATCTGATTTCCTTCCAGCACATCATTTCCTTTGATGATTCGTTCTGAAATTTGATAAATCCGATTAGCTCGATCCAATTCCACTCCCCTCAACAATATCGAAGCATCTTCTCCTCCTTTCACTAAAAAACCGTTTCCATCCAGTACCGGAGAAATGGCAGTAAACTGAGCATTATTTTCTAAATTACTTAGAACAGGACGCCAATCCTGAAAATCAACTGTTTTGGCCTGTTGACTTTCAATCAGGCCAAAACGGGAAACCTGTTTAATGTCCCTGAAAACATCATTGCTTTCACTGATAGTAATATGGGCACTATTGCCTAATGTTTGTTCAATTAGATTTGACTGCAGACTGGTGATAATGGCACCGATAAAAATAATAACCGAAACGCCAACTGCAATACCGATTACAATAAATAAAGATTGGTTTCTTCCTTCTATCAGAAACCTAAGGGCAACGCGTAAGGAGAAAAGCATTTATATTCCTTTCATATCTTTCAATCTTTTAAAACAACTTCCATGCCATCCTGTAATCCTGCTGGATTAACAATAATTTCATTGAATTGAACGCCTTCAATAATTCTAATTTCCTGTGCATTGGGATTAGCGATAAGAATCTTTTTCTTTTCTACTCTTCCATCCCGAATAGAAAGAACAAAGTAATACTCTTCATCTCTCACTATATATTCTTGAGGAATCACCAGGGCTTTCGGATATTCGGCATAAATAATTTCACAACGCACTGTCAGATTCTTGATTAAGTAATCATTATCTTCAATCAGTTTTACTTTTATCTGTACAGTTCCTTTATCTGAATTCACTGAGGGGGCTATATAATAAATCATTCCCTCTATCTTATTTTCCGGAGAAAATTCAGTTGATACAAATACAGTCTGATTAAGGCTGATTCGGGGAAGGTTTCTCTCATCCAGCTCGATTTCTACATATTTACTATTTTTTTCTGCTATAGTAAAAAGGTTCTCTCCTATCATGGCATATTCACCTAAAGATTTGTACTGCTCAATAATAATACCGTTAATTGGAGAAAGGATAGTGTGTTTATCTAGTCTGTTTTTAAGAAGATCAATCCGGGTTTGTGCTGATTCCATCTCTGCCAGGGCAGTTTCTCTCTTTGCACCACCCTCGGCACAGGATTCCATAAATTTTTTTTGAATTTCGGTTGTTGATTGTTGCAATTCCAGTTGATGTCTTGCTTCTTCCAGTCTATCCTGAGCAATTGCCTGTTGTGAATACAATCGCTCATACCTGATTACTTTTTCCTGGAGTTCCTGTGTGGCTAATTGGGCTTGGCGATACTGCTCTTGAGAGGTAGGACAGGTAGTATTGACAATCTCATCATAACGTGATTTTGCCAGGGAGTAACTGGCTTCAGCTTGTTTTAAATCTAAATAGACATCAATGGTTTCAAATTTCAGAAGGATTTGTCCCTGATTAACTTCATCACCTTCGACTGCCTGAAGTTCTACAATCTTTCCGGATACCTCAGTTTTTATTTCAGTTAATCCTTCCAGAAGAACCGTTCCGGTTGTTAGTATTTTATCATAATAGTCTACTTGCTGAACCCGGATATAGGTTGCTTCCTGGGGATTAGAACGCTGGTAAAAATAAAACCCTCCAAATCCAACAAAAATAATAATTAATAAAATGAACAATTTTTTATACATCTAAATTATAAGACCTCCATAAAAACATCTTTTCTGAATAACTATACAGTCAAGTTATCTAAATTGTATAATTTTATATTTTTTTATCATTTTTTTTTGCAATTTGTATTTTTAGGATTAATCAGTATAATATAAATAGTAGGATATAGTCAATTGTTTTGAATGTTTGTCATATCCTTAAAAATTTAATGGGTTGAATCATTTACTTATATTTGGAACAATCTTACACTGAAATGGATGGTGCAGTATCCTAGTTAATACCCTGTTTCTGAAGGCGGGGCTAAAAATCCGTCAAGGGCACATCGATGAAGTTCCTGGTGCTGGCTGCTGACGCCCAGTCGGGAGTTGGTGCTGGGAGTTAAGGGTTAGGGGCGATCCGCAATGGCATGCGGGCGTAGACCCCTTTCCCGTGGAGGCTCAATTGTCAAAGGGAAAGGCATTTGAGCGAACCTGTATCTGTTGCAAGATGGGTGCAGCGTAGCCTGCTTTGCGTGGCCCAGGGGGAAGCATAGAAACTTGGTAAGCGCCGTGGATCCGGGTGCAATTACTATAGCTGAAACCTGTGCTGCTAAAGAAGCTAAGGAACAGAGCGTATTTGAAGGAAAACTTCTAGGCTGTCGGCTGTAAGCCGGGTATACCAGGGATTTAAGTGTGGACTCAGTGGCAATCCAGTCCTATAATGGGTGACCGTATAGCCGGAATATGAAAGGGAAACCACCTGTCTGGTAACAGCAGGCTATCCCGGGGGAAAACCTACTGGACCTAAGCCGCAACATTGACCTGGTAAATCACCATCCATTTTCTGGGTAAGAATCATTGTTTCGTTAAAAATTACAGTGGTTTCAGGGGATAAAACTCCCCTGAGTATCTTAAGGTAAACCTAATTTTGAAAAACTTTAGAGAAAGTTTAATAATTACAGTTTTCACATTTCTACTAACCATCATAACTGCTCTACTCTCTTATTCCTGGATTGAATCAATTTCCTTTTTTCCGGCAGTAATGATACTTATTATTATTATTTTAATCGGTGTAATCAGTGACATGGTTGGTATTGCAGCTGCCGCTGCCGAAGAAGAACCTTTTCATTCTAAGGCTTCAAAAAAAGTATTCGGTGCCAAAAAAGGACTTTTTTTAGTTAGACATGCCAACCGCGTTTCCAATTTTATGTGTGACATTATTGGAGATATTTGTGGAATTATCAGCGGTTCTCTGGGTTTGGTTATCGTTATTAAGATGACTAATCATTGGCAGTTTCCCAGAAGTTGGGTTGACTTATTTGTGCTCAGTCTTATTGCCTCCCTTACCGTAGGCGGAAAATCTTTTTTAAAAAGTTATGGTATCAAAAAAGCAAATCATATTATTTTAGTGGTTGGGAAAATCCTGGCAAGCCCCGCGCTTCTAATAGATACTTTCAAGAAACATTGACTGCCGGAGAAGCTTTTGCTCTATTAAAAGTAGAATGTTGAAAAATAGTTTTTAGCTCTTCGTTTCATGAATTTCAAAAACCCTGAGACCAGAGGGGTGGTTCAGGGTTTTTGAAATGGTTTGGAATTTGCGATTTATCTAAACTGATTACTGTGAATAATCAGTTAGAAGTTCAATTTATGGTTATTACTTTTTCTTTTTTTTGGTTTCTTTTTCTTTTTTATCGAGACCTTTGGCCATTTATGGCACCTCTTTCTTTATATCTTTAATATAAGGAACCAACTACATCAAACAATGATATCGACCTGTATGCTATTTTAAAATCTAATTCACTTATACCTTTAAATAAATATTTTGTCAATAGATTTTTATTGGTAGTGTGAATAATTTTTCCCCGGAACAACAATTGAACCATTCCCAAGTGATTTTGCTTTTTTATCCCCTCTCTGACTGATTGGCTTGTGAACCCCTTTTTCTAAAAATCGGGAATAAAATTTAACTTTGGTTAAAAAATGAGAGGTCAACACAAACATCAAGGATCCACTGCCCGACTTTTTTCCTCTGACCATAGCGATCTAAATGAATCATTTTCGAATATTTAAAACCAAGCTTTTCCACAACTCTTTGTGCCCTGGTATTCTCCGGAATGATAAAAGCATGAACCTTTTGTAATCCAGATTGATTTAATAAACCATCCAGTATTGGGCGGCACGCTTCCACCGCCAATCCATTCCCCCAGTACTCAGGGAAAAGCAGATAGAATATCTCGGCTTCCTGGTTTTCTTGTTCAATCTTTAGTCCGCATCCTCCAATAAATTGATGATCGACTCTATCAAGAATTGAATATAATAACCACGATTGAGCCATATCCTTTTCACTTGCTACCTGTTCTAAAAAACGTTTAACCAAATGAGGGCAAAATAAAAATTGAGAAGCACACAGAGAAGCACTTATCTTTGGATGGGTTAATAATAAAAAGAAATGATCGAAATCTATATGCTGAAACCGTCTTATCTCAAGTCGTTTTGTCTGATAATAACTAACAGGTGACAAAATAAATACTCCTCATTTATTCCCTTCCCATTCATCATAAAAACGCTCCAGGTATAACTCCAAAAAATGATGCCTTTCCTGTGCAAATTGTCTGCCATATAAAGTATACATCATATCTTTCAGTTTAAGCAGCTTTTCGTAAAAATGGTTAATTGAAGGGCCTTCAGTCGTCTTGTATTCTTCCTGAGAAATATCGGGATTAGGGGGGATATTGGGATCATAAATCGGTCGGTGATAATAACCCCCATAGGTAAAAGCACGGGCAATTCCGATTGCACCCATGGCATCAAGCCGATCGGCATCACTGACTACCATAAATTCTAAACTTTTTTTCTCCTTATGGGATCGATTTTCTCCGGAAAGGGTTTTCATATAGGAAATATTGGTGGAAATATTTAGAATTTTCCTGGTTGCTTCAGGTGACAGGCTCAAAGAATGCAGAAATCGGGCAATGGTTTTATAACCTTGCTGTTCGTTTCCCCCAAAAAATTTGTAATCACCAATATCATGAAGCAAGGCTGCCATTTCAACAATAAAGGGGTCTACACTTTCTTCTATTGCAATTTTTAAGGCCAACTTTCTTACCCTCTGGGTGTGCCACCAATCATGACCGGTTCCTTCTCTTTTAAAAAAATCTTGTACAAAATTGACTGTTCTTTCAATCATCTGTTCCAAACTTAATTTCATTTTTTATCACACAATTATTCGATTATTGGGGTTTGGATACTTTCAGCTGTCCAAAAATCACATTGGCTTCAATATCCAAAAAAGGCTGCTGAGCCTGAATATCTCCTGTCCGGTATTCTGTAGAACCGATAAAGCTGACTGATTTTTCAGGCAATTCCAGATTAGCAAATACGGAACTGGCATGAACAACAGAAGGTATTTCCGGATTTAGAATGAGTCTACCTGAACCAAAAATCACATTTACCTTTATCTTTTTAGTTGATTCCAGTTCAGTTAGATCATTAAGATCAATGATACCTTCAGCGAAAATAATATTTTTTTCTCTGAATGGTTCGCTCAGGTTAATTTTCTTACTATCAAAGATGACTTCATGATGTCCTCCAAATTGACCGAACAAAACAACAATTCCTAAAATCAGCAGAATAACACCCGGAAACAGGCGAAAAAAGTTAATTTTAATGCCCAGAACGTTAGCCAGCAAAAGGACTCCACCCAATATTACCAGAATAATTCCGCTAACAGCACTGCCAGTTACTCTCATTTTTTCTATTCCTTTCTTTTTCAGTTTATAATACCTTATGATAATTCAAAAATTTGGGGTCATAGTAATTTATGTTCTTGAAAATATATACTAAAATTTTACACTATCCATCATAAAAATACCATTATCTTATATTTCCATTTTAACATTTTTTAATTTTTCTTGTCTGAAAAACAAAAACAAAATACTGTGTCAAAAGAACCGTCCCCGTGACATCCCCGTGACAGTTTTTCACTTTTTTTGCCAGAGAATACAGAAAAAACCACCACGATTCCTGGAAGATAATTCTTCTTCTTTTTCCAGGCTGATTTCCGATTCAGGAGTATCCGGAGATACAAAAAGACATTCCCTAATTTCAATCAAGGCATATTCTTTTATTTTGCTTAAACCTTCGGGGGATTTAAAATCAGCATGTTTAAATACAGGTACTTTTTTCTGAAATTCCGGATCTTGATACAATAGCCCCCAATCACTTTCCCGATTAATCGTTCCAACCAATATATGACCCTCTTTTTTACAGACTCGGAACATTTCCGTTATCATCTTCGGGGGATCTGAGATAAACTCGATAGTGGCCATGGATAGGACACCATCAAAGAAATAATCCGGAAATCTCAAATCCTGGCTATCCATTTGTTGGAATTCAATTTCCAGTTTCTCCTGCAAAGCTCTCCTGCGAGCTATAGCAAGCATCTTCTCAGAAATATCTATCCCGGTGACCACCGCTCCTTTGCGAGCCAGTTTTACACTGAAATTTCCCGTCCCACATCCAATATCCAGAATACGCATTCCGGGTTTGACCTGAAAAAGATTAAAAGCACAATCTGTTTCTACCCGGTCAGCATGTTCTCCCATCTTTGTCTCATACCAATTATCATAATTTTTTGCTTCTTGATCAAATAATACCAATATTCTTCTCCTTTCAGGATAAATTGGATAAAATACGTCTTTTGATCTGATTAAATTGGGGAGAGGTAATAATCTCTCTTTCCCTTGGTTTGGCTAAAGAAATTTGAACTTCTTCTTTGATTTGGGCAGGACGGTCAGAAAGGACATAGATACGGTCAGAGAGGAAAATCGCTTCCTCTATATCATGAGTTATAAATAAAACAGAGGGTTTTATTTTTTCTATCACCTGCAATAACCAGGTCTGCATTTTGGATCGGGTAATGGCATCCAAACCACCAAATGGTTCATCAAGCAAGACAATATCCCTGGAAAACATATAGGTTCTGAGCAAGGCTGCCCTCTGCCGCATCCCCCCGGATAGCTGAAAAGGATATTTATATTCAAAGCCTTCCAGGCCAAATAATTTTAAATAGGGAATCACTTTTTTTCGTGCTTCCTCAACGCCTTCACCCTTAATAAATAAAGGTAGTGCAGTGTTATCAATCACCCTTTTCCATGGTAACAGCAAATCCTTTTGATACATATAACTAACGTGTCCTGGTTCACCGGTATAATCCTGCCCGTCAATCAAGATCTTACCCTCATCAATAGGGACAATCCCGGAAATCATATTGAAGATGGTACTTTTTCCACAACCACTGGGACCAATCAGAGTTATGAATTCATTCTTATCCAAATGAAAAGAAATATCGTCAATAATGGGCATCCCTTCATATTTTTGTTTCAAATGGGTAACTTTTAACTTGATTCTAATTCTCCTCACTGGGTAAGAATTCATTGCTAAAAGATGCCTGGACATCTAACATTCTTTCAATTAATTCCCGCTCATACATCCATCGGGCATAGTCCTCCCAGCGCTGTGCCTCCATCACTCCCCAGAAAGGTGCATCTGCCTGATATTGGGTAGCTAAATATGTTTGACTGGCAATGGCAATTTCACGGTCAATCTCCGGTGCATGTTTTAATAAATCCTGCGCTGCTGATTCGGGATTCTCTATACTATATTGGTAACCTTTTTTGGTAGCCCGAAGAAATCTCCGCACTAATTCAGGTTCTTTCTCCAGCAATTGTTCCCTGGCAATAATTACCGGGGTATAAAAATCCAATTCTGAAGCATAATCCTGTAAGAAGATAAAATTAATGGGAAAATCCTTTAACTCAGCTGCCACTCCATCCCAACCGTAATAGATCCAGGTATAGTCAACGTATTCCTGTACTGCGGCAAAAAAGTCAATGGCACCAATGGTCACTATCTCAGTTTTACTGAAATCAGCCTGATCGTTGTCCATTAATGCTTTAATCATAGCCTCTTCTGCCGGAGACCCCCAACCGCCATATTTTTTCCCCTCAAAATCACGGGGATGTTCAATCCCTTTTTCTTTGGGAGAAGCAAATCCGGAGGTATTATGCTGAATAATGGCAGCAATAGCCACTACCGGTAAGGGCTCCTTGGAAGTCCGGGCATAGGTTACTTGTTCCTGGTAGCTGATTCCAAATTCTCCCTGACCAGCCGCAATCAGCCCGGCCGGACCACCCTCAGCAGGCTGAATAATACTGACCTCTAAGCCTTCCTGCCGGTAAAATCCTTTTTCAATTGCCACATACATTCCGGTGTGATTGGTGTTAGGAACCCAATCCAATAATACAGTAATTTCTTGTAAATCCTGTTCTTCTAGAGAATATATTGCAGTACTTAAAAGAATAATTACCAGGAACGTCAACAAGATAATGAAGATGCATTTTTTTAATATGGCTAACATATACTTTCACCTCCTATGTTAATTCATCTCATTGCCCTTTTCCAGGGCATTACTAAAAACTGAATCAATTCAATGATTTTAAATAAAATCATACTTAAAATGATTATGACCAATATGGCCGCAAATACCTTATCAAGTGCAAAGGACTGTCTTACCCTGGTCATATACACACCCAGCCCTGATTTGCCACCCATCCACTCACCAATAACCGCACCAATGATACTATAGGTTGCTGCAATTTTAAGACCCGAAAAAAAACTTCCCAGAGAAGCCGGAAATTTAGCCAGATAAAAAATCTGCCAGCGGCTGGCTTTCATTGATTTCATTAGATTTAACAGGTCCTGATCCAGTGAGCTCAATCCTTCCAGAAGGCTCACCACAATAGGGAAAAAACAAACTAGAATAACCACCATTATCTTAGGAAGCACACCAAAACCAAACCACATGACAAACAATGGAGCCAAAACCATGATGGGTACAGTTTGTGAAACAACCAATAATGGCTGCAATGCCTTTCTCACAATAATAAAATTATCCATTAAAACTGCTAGAATAACAGATAAGATAACTGCAATCAACAAACCGATTACTGCCTCATGCAAAGTTGTATAAATGTGTTCTGTTATTTCCGGGATTATAGCAATACATATCGTGATTACGTCCCATGGTGATGGTAAAATATAACGGGCTATCACTCCAAAATCTACAATCAGTTGCCATATGGCAATGACCAGGATAATAAATAATACCGGTATGGCTTTATCTCTTATATTTTCCCAATTTCTCATCAATAGTAACCCCTGTCTTTTTGTAGTCTATCTTTACCAGGGAAATGACTCGTGATGCTCCCTGTTCAATACAAATTTCCTGAGCCTTCTTTACAATTTGAAGTAAATCATCCAACTCGCCTTCCATGATTGTTTCCATGGGACCAACTTCATATTTAACATCACAGGAATCAATGTAAGCAATCACCTTATCAACAACATGATACAATTTTTCTTCAGGTACATAGGGTAATACCTGTAAACCAACTGTAATTTTAGCCATTTTTACCTCCAAAAAAAATACCATTACCTGAACAAAGGTAATGGCATAAGGATTTACCGTTTTTAAATGGTTACTTCCCTCCGCTAGAATTACCTAGGTCAGGTTAAGGGGTCAAAGCGAAATGCTTTTTCTCAGCACGCAGCTCCCCCAGTAACTTATATTCCTAATGAACAATCCAAATATATTATACCACTCTGGTATTCTTTGTAAAGAAAAAGTATTCCCTCATCAAGAGTCCAAACCTTTTTTTTATTCTCAAATAACCTTCTTCTCCCGCAGCCCTTCAATCTCCTCTTGGGACATAGCCAGGATTTTTTCCAGTACCTCTTCGGTATGTTCTCCCAATAGGGGCGAGGGGGTAATGCTATCATTGGGACTTTTTGATAATCGGATAGGAGAATTAGCTACGATCACCTTTCCGGCCTTGGGATGGTCCATTTGGATAAGCATGTTCCTTAACTTGATATTGGGATCCTGAGCAATTTTATCCATGGTGTTGACCTCAGCTGCGGGAACTCCGGATTTGGTTAATAGATCCACTAATTCCAGAGAGGGTTCTTTTTTGGTCCAGGAAGTAATAACCGGTTTTAATTGATCATAATTCTTGCTGCGTTGGTCATTGGTATTGTAGAGAGGATTATTGATCAGCTCCTCTTGATGGGTGATCTTACAGAATTTTTCCCAGAGAGAATCATTGCCAATGCCGATTACTACCCAGCCGTTTTTGCTCTCAAAGACATCAAAGGGGGCGATAGAGGGATTTGGAATATGGTATGGGCTGGCTTGTATAGTTTCATATCTTCTATTCTATCAAAGAACGACAAGAAAAAATAGGAAAGATACTCTAATCCTTACCTTTACAGGTGGGGAATTCCCGCTGGATTAAACAATTATTAATTTCTAATCTTAATTCTAAAACTTTTATATCAATTTAAGTTCTATTAGTTTTTTCTTCTTCGGTATTCCAGTTTTTGTATCCCATCCTCTAGCTTTGTAATACTCTTCCAGCATGCCCTCATAATCTTTGATGATACATCTCTCTTCCTCTTTATAAGCACCAAAGAGAGGACGCTGTTTGGCTCTTTCGGGAATGATGTCATTTTTTTTACTAAAGCCCTCTCTGATATTGAATAGCCTCTGTAGATTATTCACCCTTTCTCCAATTTTTAGGAGATCATTACCCTCAAACTGCCAACCATACAAAGCAGATAAGAATTTAGCATAATGTTCCAGAGTTAAACCAAAGTACATGAAAAATTTACAGACTCCGAGAATATCTGGCAAGATTAAGCCATCTTGTAAGGTTTTGGTAATTTCCCCTTTCCCTTTTTCATCCCAGCGATCCAGTTGATTGGGATCCGGTACACCGTAAGGAATCAAACCCCAACTTATTTTTCCTGAATCATAAGCCATTCCTTCTAAAGGATGAATATGACACATCCCTCGATTGGCAGTACCGAAGGTTACGGCCAGTAGCTTCCCTGAACGGGGGTCATGAGCAGGTCCTTCAAGTCCCTTACCATGAATGGCATATTTCTCTGCTCCTTGGCCAATTTTTTGAGCCGCTTTTGCTACACCATCTGCCAATATGTTGCCTAGTCCTTCTCTTTTGGATATTTTCTCCACTAAAATTGGAAGCACCTCGGAATTACCCCAGGATAAGTCTAAGTTATCAGCTTCTTTTTTTGAGATTAGTTTGTTTTCGTAGCATTCCATCGCAAAGGCGATAATGCCCCCTGCTGAAATTGTATCAATGCCATATTCGTTGCAGAGATAGGTACTATGGATGGCTGCATCGACATCTTCATTGAAGACAAAGGCAGTAAAGGCGCTGACTGATTCATATTCTGCCCCTTCATGTGAAGGGGTTTTGAATTTTCCTTGATCTACTTTAGCCAGTCTACCACAAGCAACAGGACAGCCCTTGTAACACATTTTATTTCGGATAAAATTATGATTGTTGTAATAGTCAAATAGCTGCTCACCTTTACCCCAGTTATTGGATTGCCAATTCTTAGTAGGCCAATCTCCCGCTGCATCATTGCCAGCCATATCACCGATCGTACCAAATTGTCGGAATCCTTGGGCAATATCGCTTTCTTTTAATACATCTCTTACTTCTTTTAAAACCTCTTTCAATTCATCAGGGTTTTTGACTTCAAGTTTAGCTGAACCCTTGACGGCAACGGCAATCAGATTCTTGGACCCCATAACTGCTCCGGCACCACATCTGCCGGCTGCTCTTCCTTCAAACATAACTGAAGCAATGTGAGCTAAATTTTCTCCCGCAATTCCGATACACATTACAGAAATATCTTTATCTTCTATTTCTCCTCGAATAATCTTTATTTTTTCTGACACCATTTTCCCTAAGAGATGGCTGGCATCTTTAAATTCAATCTTGTCATCATCAATGAAAAGATATACTGGTTTAGGAGCCTTTTCTTCAAAGATAATACATTCATACCCTGCTTTTTTTAGATCAGGTCCGAAGTTTCCTCCACATCTAGCTTCACCCCAGGCATTTGTCAGAGGAGACTTGAAACAGATTTCAATACTACCTCCGCCTGGAACACGATAAGAAGTTAAAGGACCGGTAGCAAAGATTATCTTGTTATCTGGACTTAAGGGATCAACGCCTTTCTCGAGTTCATTATAAAGGATCTTGGCTGCATAGCCTACACCACCTAGATAATTCTTAAGTGTTTTTTCATCAACCTTTTCATATTTAAAACCAAAATCATTTAAGGAAATTCTCAGTTGTTTACCGAAACAGCTACAAAGACCACGCATATTTTCCTCCTTTTATATAAATATTATGGGTGAACTGTTAAAACTAATTCTTTCATATCTTAGCTTTGTTTAAAGTATAAATTCTCATACCATTTTCAAATTTAATAAATAATGCTTACAATCTTGCCGGGAGTATTAAAATTTATCAGCACACATAAATTAATAGAAAGATTATTATTTAAGCCCATCATTATGTACCAAATTTTAAAGATGGCAAGTACATTACAATTTGAGGGAATGCCATAACAAGTGCTAAAGCTATCAATTGTATTATAACAAAAGGTAAAACAGATCTATAAATCATTTCTGTGGAAATTTCTTTTGGTGCGATTCCTTTCATAAGAAAAAGATTATAACCAAACGGTGGAGTGATAAAAGCCATCTGGCAATTGATAACATAAAGAACTCCAAACCATCGTAGGTCAAATCCAAGTTTTAAAACAATGGGAATATAAACAGGCGCAACTATAATAAGCATAGCGGTATCATCTAGGATCATCCCCAAAAATATAAAACTAATTTGCATTATAATTAAAGTAATCCACTTATTTCCTCCAGCAAGACCCAGCAAAAAATTTACACCTTTAATTGCTCCAACAGCATCAAATATTGTGCTAAATAGGAAAGCAGCTGTTAGAATCCACATTACCATCGTAGTTGTTTCTAAACATTTTTCTAAGGTTTCATTCAACATTTCTCTATTTAATCTTTTATTAATCGCGGCACAAATTAATGCACCAACTGCACCAAATGCTGAACATTCAACCAGTGTGATAATACCCATAAATAGACTGCCTAGTACCATCAAAATAAGAATGATAGCAGGAAGTGCACCACTCAATGCAATTAATTTATCTTTAAATGTAATGTTTTGTAACTCTTCAAGTGGTATAGCTGGCGCCAATTTTGGATTCTTCCTGCATAAAATTATGATATAAAGGATATATAGAAGCATTAGTAGAATACCAGCCCCAATACCTGCTAACCATAAATAGGCAATAGATACCTTTGCAATAACTCCATAAAAAATAAATACAACGCTTGGTGGAATAAGAAAACCCAACGAACCCCCAGCTAGAATAAGACCAACAATAAATCTTTTATTATATTTGTGTTTTATCATTGGCGGTAAAGCAACTGAAGTTGCAGTAACTGTAGCCGCAATGTTCGTACCTGACATAGCTGCAACAATAGCACATAATAGTACTGTGCCTATAGCCAAGCTACCACGTATACGTCCTGAGCAGACATAAATTGCATGAAATAAACGTTCAGCTACACCTGATTTAGACAATACTAATCCCATAAAAATAAAAGGAGGAATTGCTAAAAGAGAGTACATATCCATGAAGGTAGTAGCCTTACTAAATGGCATAAATGTAGCCCCTTTACCCCATAGAAACAGAGATACTATTACTGCGACTGATCCAATAATTACAAAGATTTGCCTTCCTGTTGTTAACAATAGTATCATTGCTAAGAACATAACAAATGGCAAAATTAAAGAAATATTCATATTTGATCTCCTAGCTATTCTTATTCTTAGATTTAAGTGTTTTTGGTAACTCTTTATTAAATACTGAAAAAGTATCTCTTATCAAAATGGAAGTTCCTTGTAACAATAATAATACTGAGCCAAATATCATTACTATTTTTATTGGAGCAAGCGGTGGCCCCCAAAGCGAATTTGAATGCTCATTACTCATAAGAGAGAACTTAGTGTTGCCTATCCCACCATAAATAATCATTCCAATATATAAAGCAAATAGCGGGAATGTAACAATATTTACAATTTTCTTTAATTTCTCAGACCATTTGACATATAGGATATCCATACGTACATGTCCTTCCCTAAGAAGTATGTATCCACCACTTAAAAAGAAATAAGCACCAAAAAGATAGCTACTCATTTCTACCACCCATTCTGTCGGATTGTTAAACACATACCTTGAAATTATTTCAAATAACATTATACCTATAATTATAAGAATAAAATATTTAGACAATTTACCCACAATTATAGAAATGGAATCAATAGTATCCAATATCTTTGATAAAAATTTTATCATATGACCTCCTCTTATTTATCATTTCTGCACATTCATTATATTTTAATTATTTTTTCTAGAATATTTTGCTAGAAAAATCGGCTTACCTACTTCTTCTTTTTAAAATGCAAAAATATTAATTGAAAAATAGGCAAGCCGAAAAAACCACTTACTCAGTTTTTCTTGATAACTACTTACCATATAATTATTACTATTAACTTTATGGTGCGAGTTGGCCTTTAACTCTATATTTTATTTATTCTTCTAATTGATATTCTTTTATGATATTAACAAGTCGAGCTGCTCTTTCACTTATAGGTGCAACTTCCTCATCCCAATATTTGAATGTTTTTTCACGTAAAATATTCCATTCTTCATCAGGCAATGTCGTTGTTTTAAAATGTTTTAGGCTTTCTCTTTCACCATTATAGTAATAAGCCATAAGCCTACCACGTAAATCGTTTAAACCTGATGTTATTGCTATCTGTTGACTTAAAGACAGTGAATCCCATAATTCTTTATTTACAATCCAAGGATTGGTAAATGCACCAGAAATTGGATTTGTTAAAAAATAAGGGCATACCTCATACCAGCTATTTGTATAACCTTCAGTAGCACCGCCCCAAGCAATTCCATCTATCATGCCAGTCTCTGCTGATAAATATAAGTCATCATATGTCAAGGTTACGCTTGTAATACCAAGACCTCCAAAGATTCTTGCGACATTTGGGTCTCCACTGATTTTAAGACCCTGTAAATCCTCTAGTGATTCAATGGGTTTCTTGGTGATTATATTAAGTGGATCACAAATCGTATGACCACACACCGTAATACCACCTAATTCTTCCCATGATTCAGTAACAATCTCTTTCATACCTTTCATTTCCCACAATGTCAATAACTCCATCGCACTATCCCAGGCAAATGGCGGTGCCGATTCAAATGCTACAACGTCTATGGGGGCACCCATATGAGCAGCCATACATGTTGCAATATCCACAGCTCCTTGCTGTACCGCTGCTACTGTTTGCTGCATAGATGTTAATTCTCCTGCAGTATATACATCCAGTTGTATACTGCCCTTATGCATTGCATTAAAATCTTCTTCCCATGGTGCTAGAACATCACCGTATTGTACAGGTCCCCAAAGGGTTTGTACTTTTAAAATTTTTTCTTGGGCTGTCACCAACATATTTACACTTACCAAAATCACCAAAAGAGAAATTAAATAAACAACTAATTTTTTATTTTTTAACATTATTTTCGTACCTCCATAAATATATTTTACATAACAGTAATAGAAGTAAAAATTAGTTAATAATAAAAAAAATCTATTTTTTTTATTAACACCTCCTTTCTTCAGGAAACGAAAAATAGGCAATAAAGAAATTAAAAAATTCGGCTAATTTTATTCATTTCCTTCAATTTTTTTCTATTTTAGGATTTAATCGATTTCATTAATAGATTAGGGCTTGCACTATCTATATAAATAAAAATTTTTTATTATATATCTTACAATATTTAATTTTTTTATATTTAGTCTTACATCCAGTTTATATGGAATGGAGCTCCTGTTACATATTCTATACTTATTTAACGATTGAATCTTTTATTTGGAAATATCTGTTTTTCAAATCTGTCTCTTTCCAAGTTACTAATATCTATAAATAAATCAGGCTGTTCAAATGCTTTCTGGACATCATTCATAAACTTTGCAGCCTTTAACCCATCAATAACCCTGTGATCATAAGTGAAGTAGTAAGTCAAAATAGGCCTAATTACAATTTTCCCTTCACGAACTACGGCTCTATCTGAAATACCACCAGTTCCTAGGATTGCTGACTCTGGTTGATTAATAATTGCAGTCTCAAAACGGTATCCTGCTCCACTAAAAGATCCTAAATTAGTGATTGTAAAAGTGCCACCAGTTACATCATTAAGTTGTAGTTTCTCTTCTCGTGCTTTTTTTACGAGTTCTTTTAATTTGATGCTTAAGGAAGATAAGGATTTTTTATCTGCATCCTTTATCACTGGTACAATCAAACCGTTTTCCAAGGATGTAGCAACTCCTATATTTATACTATCCCATAACTTTATCTCATCATTGATGAGACTAGCATTAATAATTCGATGTTTCCTAAGTTGTTTTACAAGTAAATAAATAAATAAATCAGTATATGTAATCCGACTGCTGAGAACCTCTTTCTTAGTAAGTAGAATTTCACGTATCTTTTTTATCTCTGTCATATCAATCTCACCCATTAGTGTAAGCTGTGCAGAGATTGTTAAGCTTCTAACCATATGCTCAGCTATCTGTTTTCTCATTTTACTAAGAGGAATTGTCTCTCTTACTTGCCTCCCATCATACAAATCCTGAATATTTTTCTGCAGATTTTTATTATGTATTAATTCCTCAATATCCTCTTTTACGATAATTCCTCCTGGTCCAGTCCCTCTAATAGATTCTATTTTTATGCCATATTGCTTGGCAATCCTGCGTGCAGCTGGTGAAATTCTTGCTATTTTCGCTACTTCAACATTTTCTGAAGAAAATGGAACGGGAGTTTTTTCCTTTTGTGGCTTCATTTCTATACTTCGCTCTTCTTTAGAAGATAATTCATCTGTAGTTTGATTTTCTATTTGATCTTTAACTTTATTGTACTCTTCCATAGTCTCAGCAATTATACCAATGACTGTACCGATTGGCACTTCTTGCCCTTCTTGCACTATTATATGTAGATATCCTGAAATTTCTGCTAGAATAGTATCAGCAATTTTCTCTGCTTCTATAGTGACTATTTCACAGCCTGGTGCCACTTTATCCCCTTCCTTTACTATCCACTCAGCAACTAACATAGGTGTGTTAGTCATTCCACGTTTGGGCATTTTGATTTCCTGCATTTATTGTACCTCTTTCAATTTACTAAAAATGGTAATGGTTTTAAAATTTTTTGTTTATTTTTCTCTTTCTATAATATTCATACCGTAGAACCACCATCAATACTTAATGCCTCACCAGTAATGTGGTCGGAGAATGATAAAAAAACAACTGCTTCAGCCATATCTTCAACTGTCTGCAGTACTCCTTGAGGATAATATGTTTGTACAATTCTATTAAAACTATCCTTTTCGGTTTCACCTTTTTTTGCAAGCTTTTGACTTATTTCTTTCCACATTTGTGTATCAACAACACCAGGGCAAATTGCATTAACAGTTATATTTTCTTTTGCAAGTTCAATGGCTAGTGCTTTTGTAAAACCAATAATACCCCATTTTGATGCACAATAATGTGATAATCCGATTTCTCCTTTTTTCCCAGACTCTGATGAAAAATTAATAATTTTACCTTTGCCTTGTTTTCTCATCTGAGCAATTACAGCTTTATTGGTTATATATGTCCCCTTTAAATTCACCTCAATAACATGATCCCAATCTTGAAGAGTAAGGTTTTCGATGAGTCTAAAAGATACTACTCCTGCACAATTTACTAAGATATCGACAGTACCAAACTTTTTATTGTTTCATCAATCATCTTTTCTACTTGATCTTCTTTTGATACATCTGCTTCTATGGCCACCGCACAAAAACCTTCTTCTATCAGTGACTTCGCAAGTGTTTTTGCTGCTTTATATCCTCCAATATTTTTACTAAAATACTGATTACAATCTGATTTAACAATATCTGCTCCAACAATTACTATATTAGCCCCTTCTCTTGCTAGGCGCAGTGTAATACCTTTGCCAATACCTGTGCCTTCTCCTGTTACTATAGCAGTTGAATCCTTCAACCTCATTGCCTAATTCCCTCTATCTACCATATAGATGTAAATTACATAAAAAATAATAAATATAAATTTAATAATTTTCAGACTAAGGGGTATAGAATAAAATTATATTTCATCTCATGATAGTTTCACTCAATTTATTAATATGAGTGGAAACTATCATTAAATTAGAAATTAAAATCATTCTCGTTTGTTCATTTTTCTATCTATACTATCTTTTTATTAACCTAATTCAATTAAATTTTTTTCTAATCAATCATCTGAAATCAAAGAAACATAATATTTAAATATATTATATTATAATTATTTTACAATTTATCCTATTTTCATATTTCTTTTTGAATAAATTTTTACCGTTGTTGTTCAGGTAGCTTTAAATAAAATATAAATATATTTATTCATTCAGACTATACTCGTAATTCTATTATTTTTTTATATTATTGAATGTATGGCGCCAATAAGTTTGCTTTCATTGGGTAACCAGTATTTTTCAAGTGGTGGACTAAATGGAACTGGGGTATTTGGTGCACATACTCTCTTAACAGGCGCATCAAGGTATTCTATTGCTTGTTCGGCAATTATGGCTGCAATCTCGCTTGCTGCACTTCCCGTTTTTGGTTCTTCATCTAATATAACTAGTTTTCCCGTTTTCTTAACTGATTCGATTATTGTTTTTTCGTCAAGTGGAGCCATACATCTTGGATCAATAACTTCCAAATTAATGTTTTCTTCTTTTAGTTTTTCTGCAGCAGAAAGGGCTGCATGAACCATATTTCCAATAGCAACAACAGTCGCATCGTTACCCTCATTCCTGATCACCGCTTCTCCAAGTGGAATAGTGTATTCATTTTCAGGAACTTCGCCTTTGAATCCAGTAACAGTTAAGAACAAGTTCTGAAAAAAGATAACAGGATTATCATCTCTGATTGCTGATTTTAGCAAGCCCTTAGCATCATATGGAGTAGATGGTGACACCATCTTTAATCCTGGTATACTCATCAGCATTCCTTCTAAACAAACAGAATGCTGTGCTGCGGCATTCATCCCGCCACCTGAAAGACACATAATAGTGACAGGCATCCTTGTTTTGCCCCCGAACATATAGCGCATCTTGGTAAGTTGACTAAATATTTCATCCATAGGCACACCTAGAAAACTGGCAAACATGACATTGGCTATGGGTCTCATACCAGTCATGGCAGCTCCAATTGCACAACCTACAAATGCAGTTTCAGAGATAGGAGTTTCTCTAATTCTTTCTGAACCAAATTTTGGCCATAATCCTTCAAATTCTTTTACTGATCCCTGCCAATGTTCTCCTATGTCTTCTCCCATAATAAATATAGATGGGTCTCTTTCCATCTCCTCTTTTAGTGCTTCAATGATTGCTTCCCTATAAGTTAATATTCTCATATTATATACATCCCCCTTTTTAATTAAGCATAAACGTCTTCTAAAGTTTCTTCAGGTGCTGGATATGGACTTTCTTTTGCAAACTTAACAGCTTCCTCTACTTTACGTATTGCTTCTTGACCTATTTTTTCTGCTTCTTTCTCTGTTAAAAATTTCTGTTTAATTAAATATTTTTTAAGTATATCAATAGGATCTTTTTTCATCCATACTTCTATATCCGATTTCTTTTTATAGGTTTCCATATCACCCTCCTCATGACCAAAGTGTCTATAGGTCTGAATTTCTATAAGTGACGGTCCTTTGCCCTTTCGAGCTCTATCTATTGCCTTTCCAACTTTTTCATATATTTCCAATACATCATTACTAGCAATAGTTTCTCCAGGAATTCCATAAGCAATAGCTCTGTCAGAAAGTTTTTTTAATCTAGTGGAATAAAAAATACTAGTAGCCTCTGCATAAAAATTATTTTCAATAATAAATACAACTGGCAGGTCCCATATGGCAGCTAAGTTAATTCCCTCATGAAATCTTCCGGTATTTGATGCACCATCACCAAAGAAACATAATGTAACTTGACCACTTTTTCTTAATTTCGCCGAAAGACCAGCACCTGTTGAAATTGTCACTGTTGCACCGACAATACCATGTGCACCTAACATATTAATGTCCATATCAGCAAGATGCATTGAACCGCCTTTTCCCTTACAATAACCAGTCTTTTTCCCGTACAACTCAGCCATCATAAAATTAATATTGCCACCTTTGGTAATCAAATGACCATGGCCTCTATGATGGCATACAATATAGTCATCATTTCTTAAGTTTGTAATACACCCAACTGCAATCGCTTCCTGTCCTACAGACAAGTGGATAAAACCAGGTATATCGCCATCGGCAAACGACTTTTTCACTCTTGTTTCAAATTGCCGAATCAAAACCATTTTTTTAAACATCTCCAAAAGTTGTTCCTTAGTAAGTTTCATACATTTTGCCTCCTTTATATTCTTAAATATACGATAGTTAATCTAGTTATCTTTTCTAATAAAATTTATATTTATTTACATGTTATATATGCTTTATATATTTTTTGTTTATTAATCTATAGATCTAAATAAACGATTAACTCTATAATTCTATCCATAAAGAGAAAGAGATTTTATTTTTGCTAATACACAGAAAGAATTTTACATTCTAACTGTGTATTAGCAAAATTTATAAATGATTTTCAATTTGCTTACTCATATCTATTAACTCATTTAGGTGTAAAAATGCATCTCTCTTTAATAGTTAAACATAGAATTAAAAATTATTTTAATTTAGGTATTTTATTCTTTATTTCCTCAGCAGCTTTATCTAGAGCCTCCTTAGGTTCATATTCTCCAGTTAAACATGTATTTATATATCTAGCTAAAATATCGTCTATAATTACCGCTTCAGGAAATCGAGGTTGATCGAATGCTGCCGGAAATAATTCACCAGTTAAAGGATCTGGAGCTTCAGCATACTCTTGAGGTAGACCCCACGCACTGCCGGTTTGTCTGAAAGCCTTTTCACCCTCGATCTCTAAAATTTTGCAGTGAGTAATAAAATAGTGCGTCGGTGCATAAGTAAGTTTATAAACTTTAGGAACTTGATACGCAGAATCAGACAAAGAAATACTTCCATTAGCCATTATTTCAGCTTGAACCTCTTTACGCTGAGTCCATTGCAAGAAAAGCCAAGCGGCTTCTTTTTTCTTAGATGCAGATGGGATACAAAGAGCCCAGCCATTTAAATTGGTGGATTTACGATTAGCGATCGGCATACCACTATAAGCAACTTTACCAACAACCTTCGATTGAGTAGGATCTTCACTAATAGCATAGCATGCATCTGCCCATAATAAGGTTTGAACAGCAAGTCCAGACTGCATAGCTGCTAATTGTTCATCCCAAGTGTAAGTATCACTTCCTGAAGGGCAGAAATTATCGTATAAATCTTTATAGTACGTCAGAGCTTCTATCGCTTCTTCTGAGTTGACTACAACTGGACCATAATCAAATCCTGTTGGGGCATCAATTATTCTCCCATTGAAGGCAGATAACACATTTTTAAAATTAAATACTGTTGCAATATGCCTCTTCCCACACAAAGTAATGCCATATACATCGTGATCCAAGATTTCATCTCCCAATTGCTCTCCTTTTTTTCTGGTAAAAAATTCAGACAAATCTCTAAGTTGATCCATTGTAATAGCTGGCACTGGTAATTCATATCCATATTTAGCTTTAAAATTTTCTCTTTCTTCTGGATGTTCGAACAGATCAACTCTCCAATCATAGATCAAGGTATGAAAAGAGAATGGTAAACCATACACCTTCCCTTTATACTTAAAACAAGCATTGAACCAATCTAGGTTAGTTAGATCCATTCCAATATAAAAATCGGGACTTGTTATATTTTTATTCTGTATAAATGTTTCCACCGATTCTATCCAACCGTTTTCTACATCTCTACCAACAGTACTGTTGCTAGTCATTGTTATATCATACATACCTGTTCCCGCCACATAATCAGCTATAGCCTTTTCATCTGCTTCATCCATGGCAAACATTTCAAATTCTATCTTAATACCGGTAAGTTCTATAAATTCTTGTGCCTTTTGTTTTAAGGCTTCTAGAGGAGGTAAAGCTTCTCCAATCATGTGTAGGGTTTCACCACTATACGGCTTAGCTGCTTCTATTAGCCATTCATCGGTTATTTCTTGTGCACTAGTGGACAAAGAAAATATTAAAAAAGAAACGACCAAGAATAAGATGACAAAATTGATTTTTTTCATTTTTTACTCCTTTATCTAAATTATAATTTAAATAAATTTAGAATTTACTCTTGAAATCCCTATTATATTTCTATACTGCTAGAAAGCTTAATATTCTTCAGATTAAAAATAAATAGTTTTTAACTTTTCTCTCACCTCCTTTTTTAACTTTAACAGCTATTAAAGCAAGTCGACCTCTAATTTTATTTCTAGTATTTTCTTTATGAATTTAGCTGCTATGGTAACTTGGTTCTCAAAACTCAATTTTCTTGATCAGCGTTGTGGCCATATTCTTTTTTCTGTACTTTTATCAAATATAAATATTTTATCCATGTCAAACTGCAAGTGAACTTTCTCATTAATTTCTACATCAAGTTCTTGATCAAATTTAGTTTTAATGAAAAGATCATTAATTTTTATCGAGTATGTAAAACTATCACCAAAATATTCAATCAATTTAATTTCACCAGTAACATTATTTAAATAATTATTACTATCCCCTTCTTTTGGTATTGATACATCAATAGGTCTAATTCCAATTATTACCTGTGATCCTATATTCTTTTCACATAATAATTCTTTGGCTTTATCAGGCAAAACTAAAATTGCTCCATTTATATTTATTAACATTTTATTTTCTTTAGAATACAATTCACCTTGAAATATATTCATTGAAGGTTCACCAAAGAATTTTGCGACAAATACATTATCAGGGTATTCATAAATATCTTCGGGAGTATCTAACTGATGTAAAATACCATGATCTATAACTGCTATCCTGTCACCTAAGGCTACAGCTTCAAGCTGATCTGGAGTAGAATATAGAGTTATTATCCCTTTTTCCCTTTGAAATCCTTTTAGAATGGCTCTGGTTAAATGCTTAAGTTTTGCATCTAAATGGGCAATTGCTTCATCAAGAAGGTATATCTCAGGTTTTCTAATTAATGCTCTGGCTAACGCAACCCTCTGCCTTTGTCCTCCTGAAAGTTGTGTAATATTTCTGTTAAGAAGCTTTTCTATTTGAAATTTTAGTGCTATTTCATTTACCAGTGTATCAATTTCTTCATTTGAAAACTGATTTTTTCTTATTGGTGATTTCAATGAAAAACAAATATTTTCATATACATTTAAATGAGGATATAATGAGTAATTTTCAAAAGCGTAGGCTATATTTCTATATCTGGGCTCAACATTATTGATGATTTTATCATTAAGATATATAAATCCTGTTGATGGTTCTTCAAGACCAGCTATTAAATTCATAATTGTTGTCTTTCCTGCACCAGAAGGTCCAAGAATAACAAAGAATTCACCATCATTACATGTAAAACTTAGATCATTAATTACAGTATTTTCTCCAAATATTTTTGTAATATTTTTAAAAATAATTTTAGCCATTTTTTCTTAATCACTCACTATCTTATTTAGATTTATTCCAGTATCTTGATCAAAAAGACAAATTTTATCTTCAATAAATTTCAAATATATTTTTGTATTTAGCTCTGGCTTAAATCGCTCATCAGTCTTTACAAGAATGTAAAAATCTCCTATTTTTACATTCATAATAGACTTACCTTCAGACCTGGATTCTATGAAATTAACTTCTCCTTCAATTAAGTTATCTTCGTTCTTTGTTTTAAAACAACTTATATCTACAGGTCTAATACCAAGCCTTATGGCTTTTTGTCCTATAAAATTTTTTTTAACTTTTCTAATTACTGGAATATATTTTCGAGGAATATTTATTTTCTTACC
>Ga0068714_10001216_pt1 | contig 39494 bp, 32 predicted proteins | sample MTBNYHSulfiMetaG_FD_62988 | JGI IMG/M metagenome (GOLD analysis project Ga0068714, IMG submission 62988) | Enrichment culture microbial communities from rom New York Harbor, USA that are MTBE-degrading - MTBE-NYH (New York Harbor Sulfidogenic)... | ecosystem: Environmental > Aquatic > Marine >... | reverse complement strand
CATGACCGGGAGGCGCTCGGTGAGGTAGCGGATCATCTCGAACGAGATGCTGCCCGCGCCGACCACGACCGCGGCGCGGAACTCCGTCACGGGCACGCCGCTGGCGCGCAGGGCCTCGCCGGTCGCCTGCCGGGAGCGCAGGTGCTGCGAGAGGTCGGCGGCGGGATCGCCCAGCCCGCCCAGATAGACGATGCGGCGTACGCCGGCGGCGGCCGCCGCCTCGCCGAAGGCGCGGGCGGCCGCGAGGTCGCGCTCGTGGAAGCCGTGGCCGGCGGCCATGGAGTGGACGAGGTAGTAGGCGACGTCGACGCCGTCGAACGCCGCCGGCAGGCTCGCCGGCGCGAGCACGTCGCCCGCCGTCACTTCGACGTGCCCGACCCACCCGCGGCCCTGCAGCCGCCCTGGATCGCGCACGAGACAGCGGACCCGGCGGCCGGCGGAGAGCAGACGCGGCACGACGCGGCCGCCGACGTACCCCGTGGCCCCCGTGACGAGGACGAGTCCGTCATCCACGGTTCACCTCCCCCGACGACGCCGGCGCGCGCGGCTCCGGCCGCGCCCGTCGCTTACCTGCCCGCCCCGAGCGCCGGCAAGGCCACGCCGGCGAGGTCGTCGCCGATCAGGTAGCCCACGAAGAAGGCGATGAGCGCCAGAGCGAGGACGACGAGGAGCGCGACGAAGAACCGTACGATGGGTCTCGCCTTCTGTCGCGCCATCCTCCCTCCCTGAGTCCGCGCAAGTATACCGAAGGGCCCGAGCGCGACAACGGGCGGCCGCGCCGCGTCGCGAGCGCCGGCGCTCGCGACGCGGCGCGGCTCAGATCGCCCCGACGGCCTCGCGCAGGTCCTCGAGCAGGTACAGCGACCCGGTGACCACGACGCTGCCGTCCGGCGTCGCCAGGCGACGGGCCGCGGCGAACGCCTCGTGCGGGTCGGCCTCCGCGCGCACCGCGCAGGCCGCCCGTCGCCGCGCGGCCGCCGCCCTCGCCGCCGCCGCCAGCCGGCCGGTGGTCAGGCTGCGCGGCTGGCTCGCCTGGGTGCAGACCAGCGTGTCGCAGAGTCCGACGAGCCCGTCGAGCATGGCGTCGACGTCCTTGTCGCGCATGATCGCGGCGAGCAGGACGCGCGGCGCCGGCAGCGCCAGCCCGGCGAGGCTCGCCGCGAGCACCGCGACGCCGTCCGGGTTGTGCGCGCCGTCGAGCACCAGCAGCGGCCGGCCGCCGGCCACCTGCAGGCGGCCGGGGACCGCGGCGCCGGCGAGGCCGGCGCGCACCGCACCCGCCTCCAGCCGCCCGAGGAGCAGCTCGGCGGCCGCGACCGCGAGCGCGGCGTTGTCGCGCTGGTAGAGCGCCGCCGTCGGCAGGCGAAGCTTGTCGTAGGTCGCCGACGGCGTGGTCACGCTGAAGTCGCCGGGGTCGCCCTGGGCCGCGAGCTCCCTCCCCAGGAACCACGGCCGCGCCCCGCTCCGGCGGCAGACCTCGAGCGCTGCCGCCTCGAGGCCGTCGAGGCGGCCGAACACCGCGTCGCCGCCCTTGATGACCGCCGCCTTCTCGGCGAAGATCGCCTCGCGCGTGCCGCCGAGCACGTCGGTGTGCTCGAGGCCGATGTTCGTCAGCACGACCACCGGGGCGACGACCACGTTGGTCGCGTCGAGCCGCCCGCCGAGACCGGCCTCGAGGGCCACGGCGTCGACCGACTCTTCGGCCAGGGCGAGCAGGGCGGCCACGGTCAGCACCTCGAACTGCGTCGTCTCGCCGAGGCTCTCCGGCAGGCGCGCGACCGCGGCCCGCACCGTCTCGACGGCCCCGCCGAAACGCTCCTCGCTGACCGGGCGCCCGTCCACGAGGACGCGCTCGCAGAACCCGGTGAGGTGCGGCGACAGGTAGGCACCGGCGCGCAGGCCGTGGGCGCTCAGGAGAGCGGCCACGTAGCGCGTCGTGGACGACTTGCCGTTGGTGCCCACGACGTGCACGACACGGTAGGTGTCCTGCGGGCGACCGAGGGCGCGCAGCAGGGCGTCGACGCGCTCGAGCCCCGGCCGCATGCCGAAGGCGGCCAGCGACTCGAGATACCTCTCCCAGCTCGTCGTCACACCTCGCTCCCCGGCGGCGAGCACCGCGCCCGCCGACCTCGCGGGACCGTTCACCCGACGCGCAGGGCGGCCAGGCGAGCGGCCACCTCGTCGCGCTCGCGTTCGTAGTCGGCCAGCTTGGCGCGCTCCTTCTCGACCACCGCCGCCGGTGCCTTCTCGACGAAGGCGGGGGTGCCGAGCTTAGCCGCGCAGCGCGCGACCTCGCTCTCGAGCTTCGCGAGCTGGGCGGAGAGGCGAGCGGTCTCCTCGGCGCGGTCGACGGCGACCACGACGAGGAGGCGGCCGCCGGGCACGAGCAGCACGTTCGCGCCGGCGCCGGCCTCGTCGGCCGCGAGTCCCTCGTCGCCGCCCTCCGCGCCCGTCGCCAGGTCGACCCTGGCGAGCGCCCTGAAGGCCGGCGCATACGGACCGTACCAGTCACCGGCGCCGGCCTCGTCGGCGCGGTAGCGGGCCGCGAGCACCTGCCCGGGAGCCACGCCGGTCTCGGCGCGGAAGGCGCGGACGGCGTTGACGGCGGCCTGCAGGTGCGCCACGGCGCCCTCGTCGTCGGGCGACAGCAGCGCGTCGTCGCGGCGCGGGTGCGCGGCGGCGAGCAGCGGCGCCGCCCCGTACTGCGCCGCGACCTCCTCGGTCACGTAGGGCAGGAAGGGGTGCAGCAGGCGCACGATGCCGTCGAGCACCCAGCGCGCGTGACCGGCGGCGGCGTGCCGCCCGGCCTCGTCGTCGCCGTACAGGCGGGGCTTGACCAGCTCGAGGTACCAGTCGCAGAACTCGTCCCACACGAAGTGGTACAGCGTGTCCACGGCGCGCGCGAAGTCGTAGACGGCCACGGCCTCCTCGACGGCGGCGAGGCAGCGCTGGAAGCGGCTCGCGATCCAGCGGTCGACCTGGTGGGCGTCGGAGCGCGCGGCCGTCTCGCCCTCGCTGGCGAGGAGCACGAGACGGGCGGCGTTCCAGAGCTTGTTGGCGAAGCTCCGGCCCATGGCGATGCGCTCCTCGGAGAAGCGCACGTCCTGTGTGCTCGACATCAGGAGGAGACCGAAGCGCGTGGCGTCGGCGCCGTGCTCGTCGATCATCTCCAGCGGGTCGATGCCGGTGCCGAGCGACTTGCTCATCCGGCGCCCGTCGGGCGCCTGGATGACGGAGTGGATGTAGACATCGTCGAAGGGGATCTCGCCGACGAACTCGAGCCCCATCATGACCATGCGCGCCACCCAGAGGAAGATGATCTCGCGCGCCGTGCTGAGCACGTTCGTCGGGTAGAAGTAGTCGAGGTCCGGGGTCTCGTCGGGCCAGCCCCAGGTCGCGAACGGCCACAGCGCCGAGCTGAACCAGGTGTCGAGCACGTCGGTGTCGCGCCGCAGGGCCGCGCCGCCGCAGGCGGGGCACGCCTGCGGCGCCTCCTCCTCGACGATCACCTCGCCACACCCGTCGGCCTCGCAGTACCAGACGGGCAGCTGGTGCCCCCACCAGAGCTGGCGGCTGATGCACCACGGCCGCAGGTTCTCCATCCAGTCGATGTAGACGCGGCCCCAGCGCTCGGGTGTGAACCTGACGCGCCCGTCGCGCACGACGTCGGTCGCCGGCCGGCGCAGCTGGTCCATGTCCATGAACCACTGCTCGCTGATCAGCGGCTCGATGAAGGTGCCGCAGCGGTCGCAGCTCGCCACGCTGTGCGGGAAGTCCTCGACCCGTTCGAGGGCGCCCAGCCTCTCGAGGTCGGCGACGACGCGCCGCCGGGCCTCCATGATGGTCAGCCCCTCGTACGGCCCGCCGGCCTCGGTGATGCGCCCGTCGGTGCCGATCGCCTGCACGGTGTCGAGAGCGTTGTCGCGGCCGATCTCGAAGTCGGTCATGTCGTGCGCCGGCGTGATCTTGAGGGCGCCGCTGCCGAAGTCCTTCTCGACGCGCGCGTCGGCGATGACCGGCAGACGGCGCCCGAGCAGCGGCAGGACGGCCGCGCGGCCGACGAGGCCGGCGTAGCGGCCGTCGTCGGGGTTCACGGCCACCGCCGTGTCGCCGAGCATGGTCTCGGGGCGCGTCGTGGCGATTGTCACGCGGCCCCCGCCCTCGAGCTCGTAGCGCACGTGATACAGGTGCCCCGGGTCCTCGACGTGCGCGACCTCGAGGTCGCTGATCGCCGTGCCGCAGCGCGGGCACCAGTTCACGAGGTACGAGTCCTTGTAGATGTAGCCCTTCTTGTAGAGCGCGACGAAGACCTTGAGCACGGCGCGCACGTAGCCTTCGTCGAAGGTGAAGCGCTCGCGCTCGTAGTCGCAGGCGCAGCCCAGCCGCTTGAGCTGGTTGATGATGTTGCCGCCGTACTCCTCGCGCCACGCCCAGACGCGCTGCGCGAACTCCTCGCGACCGAGGTCCTCCTTGGAGAGGCCCTGGGCGCGCAGCTGCTTCTCGACCACGTTCTGCGTGGCGATGCCGGCGTGGTCGGTGCCCGGCAGCCAGCAGGCGTTCTCGCCCAGCATGCGGTGGTAGCGGATGAGCACGTCCTGGATGGTGCCGTTGAGGGCGTGCCCCATGTGCAGGTTGCCGGTGACGTTCGGCGGCGGGATGACGATGGAGTAGGGCGTGCGCGCCGGGTCGGGCTCGGCGTGGAAGAGGCGGCGGTCGAGCCACTCCCGCGTCCAGCGCGGCTCGACCGCCGCGGGCTCGAAACGGGTGGTCTGCTTCAGGTACTCGGCGCCGCGCTGTGCGCGGCTGTTCTCGGCGTCGCTCATCTGACCTCGGGGTCGGCGGCTGGTCGTCCGTCGGCCTGCGCGCCGGCCGGCGCGCGGGCCGACGGACGGCGGGCGGCCGCGGGCGGGCTCACGCTCGCCGCGGCCTCGCGACAGTATACCGGGAACGGCCGGCCGGCTCGCCGCCGACCGGCGCGAGCGCGCGCGTCCACGCGCGAGGCCGACCGGAGGACCGGGCGGCCTCAGGCGGTGCCGCTCAGGCCGACTCTTCGTCCAGCTCGAACTGGGTCCTGTCGGCCTCGGTCACGAGGGTCGGGTCGATGCCCTTCTCGATGGTCTCGCGCGTGAGCACGCACTTGCGCACGTCGGTGCGCGAGGGCAGGTCGAACATCACGCCCATCAGCGACTCCTCGATGATGGTGCGCAAGCCCCGCGCGCCCGTGCCCCGGTCGAGCGCCTTGACGGCGATGGCGTCGAGCGCCTCGTCGGCGAAGACGAGCTCGACGCCGTCGAGCGAGAAGAACTTCTGGTACTGCCTGACGAGGGCATTCTTGGGCTCGGTGAGGATCCGCACGAGGTCGTGCTCGTCGAGGTTGTGCACGGCGCTCACGACCGGCAGGCGGCCGATGAACTCGGGGATGAGACCGAAGTTGAGCAGGTCCTCGGGGAGCACGTGGGTGAAGATCGTGCCCGGGTCCTTGTCGGCCTTGCTCGCGATGTCGGCCATGAACCCCACGCCCTGCCGGCCGATGCGCCGCTCGATGATCTTCTCGAGACCGGCGAAGGCGCCGCCGCAGACGAACAGGACGTTGGTCGTGTCGATGGTCAGGAACTCCTGGTGCGGATGCTTGCGCCCTCCCTGGGGCGGCACGCTGGCGACCGTCCCCTCGAGGATCTTGAGGAGCGCCTGCTGCACGCCCTCGCCGGAGACGTCGCGCGTGATCGACGGGTTGTCCGCCTTGCGCGCGATCTTGTCGATCTCGTCGATGTAGATGATGCCGGTCTCGGCGCGCTTGACGTCGAAGTCGGCGGCCTGGATGAGCTTGAGGAGGATGTTCTCGACGTCCTCGCCGACGTAGCCCGCCTCGGTGAGGGCCGTCGCGTCGGCGATCGCGAAGGGCACGTTGAGGATGCGGGCGAGCGTCTGGGCGAGCAGGGTCTTGCCGCAGCCGGTCGGCCCCAGCAGCAGGATGTTCGACTTCTGCAGCTCGACGTCGACCTCGCCGGCGGCCGCCGCCTGCACGCGCTTGTAATGGTTGTACACGGCCACGGACAAGGCGCGCTTGGCCTCGTCCTGGCCGACCACGTAGTCGTTCAGGTTGGCGTAGATGTCGCGCGGCTTGGGCAGCGTCGCGAGGTCGAGCGTCGCCGGCGCGGCGAGCTCCTCGTCGATGATCTCGTTGCAGAGATCGATGCACTCGTCACAGATGTACACACCGGGGCCGGCGATGAGCTTCTTGACCTGACGCTGCGACTTGCCGCAGAAGCTGCAGAGCAGCTGGTCGTTGCCGTCGGTGGTTCCTGCCACGTCGTTCTCCTCTCGCGATCGTGCGCGGCGCGCGACCCCCCGCCTCAGCGGTGGGCGATCACGTCGTCGATGATGCCGTAGCCCTTCGCCTCGTCGGCGGTCATGAAGTAGTCGCGCTCGGTGTCCTGGCGCACCTTCTCGAAGGGCTGCCCCGTGTGCTCGGCGAGGATCTCGTCGAGGCGCCGTCGGAGGTTGAGGACCTCCTTGGCGTGGATCTCGATGTCGGTGGCCTGGCCCTCGTAGCCGCCCATCAGCTGGTGGATGAGGACGCGGGCGTTGGGCAGCGCGAAGCGCTTCCCGCGAGCCCCGCCGGCGAGCAGCAGCGCGCCCATGCTCATCGCGCTGCCCACGCAGATGGTGGAGACGTCGGGCTTGATGAACTGCATGGTGTCGTAGACCGCGAGGCCCGCGTAGACGGAGCCTCCGGGGCTGTTGATGTAGAGGCTGATGTCCTTGTCGGGGTCGTCCGACTCCAGGTGGATCAGCTGGGCCACGATGAGGTTGGCGACCTCGTCGTTGATGGGCGTGCCGAGGAAGATGACACGCTCGTTGAGCAGCCGCGAGAAGATGTCGAAGGACCGCTCTCCGCGGCTGGTCTGCTCGATCACGAACGGGACGAGTGGGCTCACGTCCATCCTCTCTTCACGGCGCGCGGGGCGCCGGTCGTCGTCACTCTGGTCCGGCCGGCTCATTCGCCGTCGGTCGAGCCGGCCTTCTCGGTCGTCTCGGCCTCGGCGCCGGCCTCGCCGGCGGTCTCTTTCGCCGCGTCCGGCACGTCGTCCTCCACGGCGGCCTCAGCCGGGGTGTCGGCTCCGGCCGGCGCGTCGACCGCGACCTCGCCGGCCTCCGCGCCCGCGTCCGGCTCCGCCTCGTCCTCGAGAGGCACCGGCACCGCGCTGTCGGCGATGAGGTCGACCGCCTTGGCGATAAGGAGTTCTTCGCGCACCTGCTCATGCCTGCCCGACTTGTAGACGTCGAGGACGAGCTGGTTCGGGTCGCGGCCGAGGAGCTCGGCGTCGGCCTTGATGCGCTCGCGCACCTCGTCGTCGGTGACCTCGAGGCCCTCGGCGGCGATGACCGCCTCGAGCACGAGCCGCCGCTTGATGGTGTGCTCGGCGCGCGGGTGCAGCTCCTCCTCGACCTCCTTCTCGGTCTTCTGCAGGAGGGTGAGGTACTGCTCCATGGTCAGGCCCCGTTCGCCGATCTCCTCCTCGAGGTCGTGGTAGAGGTCGTGCGCCTGGCGCTCGATCATCGCCGGCGGCACCGTGACCGTGGCGCGCTCGACGGCGGCGTCGAGGGCGCGAGCACGGAACTCCTGCTCGGCCGCGGCCTCGGCGGCGGCCTGGAGGCGCCCCCTGACGTCGGCGCGCAGCTCGTCGATCGTCTCGAACTCGCTGGCCTCGGTGGCGAACTGGTCGTCGAGCGCCGGGACGACCTTCTCCTTGATCTCCTTGACGGTCACGTCGAAGGTCGCCGGCGAGCCGCGGAGCTCCTCGGCGTGGTAGTCGTCGGGGAAGGTGACGTCGAAGCTCTTCTGCTCGCCGCGCCCGACGCCGTGGAGCGCCTCCTCGAACCCGGGGATGAGGGCGCCGCGCCCGATCTGCGCCATGTAGTCCTTGGCCTGGGCGCCCTCGATCGGCTCGCCGTTGGTGGATCCCGCGAGGTCCATGAGCACGAAGTCGCCGTGCCCGATCGGCCGGTCCTCGACCGGCTGCAGGCTGGCGAACCGCTCCTGCAGCATCGCGAGCTGGGCGTCGACCTGGCCGTCGGTGACCTCGGCGGCGCGCCTTGGCACCTCGAGCCCCTTGTACTCGCCCAGCACCGGGACGGGTCGCACCTGGACGGTCGCCGTGAACGAGAAGGGCTCCTTCTCGTCGAAGTCGCCGAGGTCGAGGTCGGGCAGCGACACGGCGTCGACCCCGGCCTCCTTGAGAGCCGCGTCGTACCACTCCGGAAGGGCGTCGTTGAGCGTCTCGCCGCGCACGTAGTCCTCGCCCAGGCGGCTGAGCGCCATGGCGCGCGGCACCTTGCCCTTGCGGAACCCCGGGAGCTGCACTTCGCGGGCGAGGCGGGTGAGCGTGCGCGCGTACATCTGCGCGACGGCCTCCTGCGGCACCTCGACGCTGAGGACGACCTCGTTCTCGGCCGCCGGGCTGACCTCTGTCTTCACTCGCGCCTCTCCAATGGTCGGCGGCTCGCGACGTGACCGGGGCGTCCCGAGAGGCCGCGGCACGAGCCCGTATGGATGGGCCGCCCGCGGCGGCCCCTGGTCTGACGGGCCGCCTGTCGCGGCCCTGTCTCGGGCGGGCCGCTCGTCGCGGCCCGGGAAGACGATGGTGCGGGTGAGAGGACTTGAACCTCCACGGGCAACGCCCACCAGATCCTAAGTCTAGCGCGTCTACCAGTTCCGCCACACCCGCGGACGTTGGTCCTGCACGAGAAGGGTCTTGGGGTGAAGGACGGGATTCGAACCCGCGACCGCCAGGGCCACAACCTGGAGCTCTACCGACTGAGCTACCTCCACCGCCGGGATCACGAGCCGCCGCGGCCGGGTGTGGTCGTCCGGCCGCCCTGCCTCGGGCGGCAAGACAGGATACCACCTCGGTGGTCGAGCGTCACACGGTGTCGGCGGCGCTCGCGCCCTCCTCGGCAGCGCGTTCCGCCGGCGCTCCGGACGGCCCGCTCGCCGGCTCCCCGGCAGCCTCGGTCGCACCGCCCCCGCCCTCGCCGGAGCCCGGCGCCGCAGGACGCCCGGCCTCGCCGGCGCCCTCCGCCACACCGCCCGTGGGCCGGGCCTCGGGCGTCGCGTACGCATCGCGCACGTCCTGCACGAGCCGCCCGTCGGCGACCTCGAGGATGCGGTCGGTGCGCTGCGCCACGGCGCGGTCGTGCGTGACGATGAGGAAGGCCGTGCCGAGCTCGTCGTTGATCCTGCGGAAGAGGTCGTAGACCGCCGTCGAGTTCACCGTGTCGAGGTTGCCCGTCGGTTCGTCGGCGAGGACCAGGGCGGGCCGGTTGAGCAGCGCGCGGGCGATGGCCACGCGCTGCTTCTGCCCGCCCGAGAGCTGGTTCGCGTTCTTGCGCTCGAGGCCGTCGAGGCCGAGCAGACCGAGCACCTCGACGGCCCGCCCGCGCAGCGCGTCGACGGAACCGCCGGCGATCAGCCCCGGCATGACCACGTTCTCGAGCACCGAGAACTCGGGCAGCAGGTGATGGAACTGGAAGACGAAGCCGAGCAGCTCGTTGCGCAGGCGCGCCCGCCCGGTGCGGTCGAGACCCAGGGTGTCGTGGCCGTCGAGGCGGACGCTGCCATCCGTGGGCGTGTCGAGAAGACCGATGAGGTTGAGCAGCGTCGACTTGCCCGAGCCCGACTGCCCGACGATCGAGGCGAACTCGCCGCGCTCGAGCGCGAAGGACACGCCCTCGAGCGCGACCGTCTTGACCTCGGTCCCGTAGGTCTTGCCGAGTCCGTCGGCGGCGAGGAGCGGGTCAGCCACTCTGGATCACCTCGATCGGGTCGAGCCTCGTCGTGCGTCGTGAGGGGATGACCGACGAGAGCATGGCCACGGCCACGCCGACGACGAAAGAGATCGCCGTGAAGCCCCACTGCGGCGACAGGTCGATCGTCGTGCTGACCTGGCCGAACACGACGATCAGCACCACGCCGAGCACGACGCCGGCCGCCGCCCCCGCCGTCCCGAGCACGGCCGCCTGCCAGAAGAAGATGCGGCCGGTCCCGCGGTCCTTCATCCCCATCGCCTTGAGGATGCCGATCTGGCGCGTCTTCTGCACCGCGGAGATGGCGAGCGTCGAGCCGATGCCGAGCGCCACCGCGACGAGCACGAAGAACTGAATCGTGTAGCTCGACGAGCTCTGCGCCTGGAGGGCGCTGAGAAGGTCCTCGTTGTCGGCCTGCCACTCGGTCACGGAGAGTCCGTCGAGGGCCGGCTTCGCCGCCAGCGCGTCGGCGATCCCGACGGAGGCGAAGACGTCGTCGACCTGGAGCTGGACGGCCGTGTACTCGTCCGCGGCCTGCCCGAGCACCGCGGCGGCCGTCGCCGCGCCGACGAAGGCGAGCGTCCGGTTGGCGGCCGCGGCTCCGAAGTCGACCACGGCCGAGACGGTCGCCGTGTCGGTCGCGCCGTCGGGGAGCACCAGGGTCACGTCGTCGCCAGGCGCGAGCCCGTACTCAGCGGCGACGTCACGGCCGACCATCACCTCGCCGGCGGCCAGCGAGGCTTCGCCCTCGATCGTCCGCCCGCTCAGGTCGTAGATCGTGTCGAGCGCGTCGAGCTCCCCTCCGGTCACCTGGAGCGGCACGCTCTCCTCGCCCTGCGTGGCGATGACCGAGTAGGAGCGCGTCGGCACCACCGTGGTCACTCCCGGCTCTCCCTCGAGCGCCGCCCGCACCTCGTCCGTGTAGACGACCGGCCGGCCCTCCGTCGCCGACGTGACCGTGACCTGCGGGCTGCTGCCGATGGTCTCGTCGACGAGGCTCGCCTGGAGGCTGATGATCAGTGACCCGAGGAAGACCTGGACGCCGATGCCGAAGGCGATGCCGGCGGCGATCAGCGCCGACTGCACGGGGCTGGTGCGCAGGAAGCGGGCGGCGATGCGCAGGCTCAGCATCAGCGTGCGTCCTCCGGCGCGCCCGCGGTGTCGCCCGTGGCGTCGGTCGCGCCCGCCGCGTCGGCCGCTTCGGTGGCACCGGCGTCGTCGGGCGCCTCGGCGGCGCCCGCGTCGTCGGGGGCCTCGGCGGCAGTCGCGTCGTCGGCCGCCTCCGCGGCGCCCGTGGCGCCCGCGCCCTGCCCCAGGAGCTCGTCGAGATCGGCGATCTCGTCGTCGCGCCAGTCTTCACGGCCGCCGGCGAAGGCCGGGCCGCCGACCCACACGTCGACGCCCTCGAGCTCGGCGCGCAGCCGGTCGACGAGGTGGCGCAGCGCGACGAGGTGGAAGTGGGTCGACGAGCTGAGCACGACCGCGTCGACCCCGAGCGTGCGCGCCGCGCTCACGATCTCCTCCGGCGGCGTGTCGGCACCCAGGTAGTGGGTCGTCCACCCCGCCATGTCGAAGCGGTCGGCGACGATGCGCAGTCCGAGATCGTGAGCCTCCTCCGGCGGACAGGCGAGGAGCACCGACCGGCCCGCCGGCGGCGTCTCCGCCTTCACCTTGAGGACGGCCGGGTACACGAGCTCGACGATGCCGCGCACGGCCTGGCTCGCGAGGTGCTCCTCCCAGACCTCGGTGCGCCCCGCGCGCCAGTCGTCGCCGGTCTCGTGCAGCAGCGGCACGAGGACGTCCCGGTACAACGTCGGGACGTCGACCGCGCCCGAGCTCACCGCCTCCACGGCGGTGCGCACCGCGGTCGCCCTGTCGTGCTTCCGAAACGCAGCCGCGATCTGGCGGCGCAACTCATCAGTCTCCCGACCCACGGAGTCCTCGCTCTCGACGACGTCGCCCACCGGAGTCCGAGCCTGCTTCTACCCGGGCGCCCCGGGCGGCTAACGGACGGAGGCCGCCCGCGGGGCCGCGCGCCGCCCGCGGCACGGCCACCTGGCCTCCCGGCCGGCCCGGCGTACGACCCGTCCCGCCTCGCGGCCGGCCCGCCGCGCAGTCAGCCCGCCTCACGACTCCTGACCAGCAGGAGGGGCACGTCGGTGTGATGACGCACGTGCTCCGCCGTGCTGCCGAGCACCAGCCGCTTCGCCCAGCCGTGCCCGTGCGTCGCCATGGCGATGAGGTCGGCGTCGAGTTCGGCGGCGGTCGCGACGATGACCTCCCCGGGCTCGCCCGGCGTCAGCAGGGTGCGGACGTCGACGCCGCGTCGCCTGAGCCCCGCCGCGGCGCGCTCGAGGCCGCTCTCGGCGTCCTCCACCTCCACCGCACGCTCGTCGCGGGTGTGGTAGTGGGCGACCCGCAGGAGCGTCACCTCGGCGCCGCAGAGGGGGGCGAGCTCGCCGACGTGGGCGAGCACGGGGTCGTCGGTCTCCGTCCCCTCGATCGGCACGAGGATGCGTCGGTAGAGCCCCATCGTCACTCCTCACCCCGCCGGCCCGACAGCGTCACCGTCGACTCCCTCATCTGGTCGCAGCGTCTCCCGCTCATCCGCCGGCGAAGGTCTCGGCGAGCAGGAAGACGTTCAGTCCTATGATGATGCCCGCCAGCGCCAGTCCCACGAACGTCGGCACCGGGCCCATGCGCTCGTCGCCCATCACCCGGCGGCTGCGCGAGAGCCACAGCAGCGGCAGGACGGTGAAGGGCAGCTGGATGCTCAGCATCACCTGGCTGACGATGAGCGCCCGGTACGAGTCCACGCCGAGCGCGATGACCAGCATCGCCGGCAGCGAGGTGAGGACGAGGCTCAACCGGTAGGTCAGGCTGCGAGGGTCCTCGGCCCGCCCGAGGTAGCCCGGCACGATGTTCGCCTCCGCCAGCGAGGAGGTGATGGAGGAGGCGAGGCCGGCGACGAGCAGGGCGAGACCGAAGACGAAGCGCGCGAGCTCGCCCACGAGCGGCTCCAGCGTGTCCGCGGCCTGCTCGATGCTCGACACGACGACGCCGCCGCGAAAGAAGACCGCGGCCGCCACGATGATCATCGCGGAGTTGACGAGCCAGCCCATCCCCATGGCGAGCGTGGTGTCGATCAGCTCGAAGCGCATGAGGCGGCTGCGGGTGCCGGGCTGGAGGTCCCACTCGCGCGACTGGATCACGTTGGAGTGCACGTAGATGTTGTGTGGCATGACGATCGCGCCGAGCATGCCGAGCGCCACCAGGATACTGGCCCCGTCGATCGAGGGGACGACCCAGTGCGGGGCGGCCACGCCCCAGTCCGGGTCCACGAGGAACAGCTCGACCACGTAGCACCCGGCGATGATCGCGAGAAAGGCCACGATCATCCGCTCGAGCCTGTGGTAGCGCTGGCCGAGGATGGCGAGGAAGACGAGCCCGACGGTGAGCGGAGCGCCCAGCCAGAGCGGCAGGCCGAAGAGCAGGTAGAAGCCGAGCGCCGCGCCGAGGTACTCGGCGAGGTCGGTGGCCATGCAGGCGAGGACGATGGTCACGCCCGCGATCCAGACGACCGGACGCGGGAGCTGGGCGCGGATGTTGGCGGCCAGCGAGCGACCGGTCACGATGCCGAGCTTCGCCGAGAGGTGCTGCAGGAAGATCAGCATGAGCGTGCTCAGGGAGACGACCCAGAGCAGGTCGTAGCCGAATTCGGAACCGCCGGCGATGTTGGTCGCCCAGTTGCCCGGGTCGATGAAGCCGATCGTGACGATGAACCCCGGGCCGAGGTAGCGCAGGAGCTCGCGCGAGAAGAGGTCGCGAGCGAAGGCGCGCGGGCCGCGAGACGGCCCGCCGACGGGCTCGCCGTGCGGGCCGATGCCGATCGTGCTCGCCATGCCGGCTACTCTACCCTCCGAGCGGCCGCACGCGCGAGAGGCGCTCGCGGGCGACGGTGCCCGCGAGCCCCCTTCGCGTCACAGGTCGAGAACGCGTAGCAAATCGTTAGCACGCCAAGGCCATTCTAGGCTCAAATGGCTGGCGCGCCCGGCAGGATTCGAACCTGCGACCGTCGGATTAGAAGTCCGATGCTCTGTCCAGCTGAGCTACGGGCGCGCGAGAGGGGTCACACCGCGCCGCACGTGACCCGTGGGAGAAGATGGAGCGGGAGACGGGCCTCGAACCCGCGACCCTCAGCTTGGAAGGCTGATGCTCTAGCCAACTGAGCTACTCCCGCCCGTGGGTAGTACTGGTCGGGACGGGCGGACTTGAACCGCCGACCCCCTGCTCCCAAAGCAGGTGCGCTACCAGACTGCGCCACGTCCCGGCGCCGCCACAGTATACCCCAGCCCTCTCGCCAGCCGAGCGCGGCGTCCTGGTGCCTGTGCGCGGGGAGCGCGCCGGCACGCGCGGTGTGCAGGAGCCCGCGCCGGCGCGCAGAACCTCGTGCCCGTGAGCATCGCCGTGACACCGTTCGTCGACGGCCGCGCCGGCCGGCCCGCCGCCGCCGCGCGAGGCTTCGGCCGCGATCTCGGGGCGGACCAGGACGTCGTCTGGATCGACGCGGCCGAGCCGGACGAGGCCGAGCTCGTGCTCCTCCAGGAGGAGCTCGGCCTCCCGGCCTCCGCCGTGTCCGACCTGCGCGAGGCGCGCCAGCGCCCCAAGGTCGTGGCGCACGACGAGGACGTCGTGCTCGTCGTGCTGCACGCCGTGCTGCTCGCCCCGGAGGACGAGAGCGCGAGCTTCCACGAGGTGGACCTGCTCGTGAGCCGCTCGTACGTGCTCACGGTGCGGCAGCGACCGGCCCTCGACGCAGGCATCCTGCACGATGCGCTCACGGAGCCCGGAGCGCCGCCCCTGCGCACCCCGAGCGCCGTGGCCGACGCCGTGCTGGACCGGATCGTCGAGGGCTACTTCGCCGTCGCCGACGAGATCGAGACACGGATCGAGACCGTGGACGAACGCGTCTGGGACGGCCTCACGAAGGAGGACCTGGCGCGCGCCTTCGCCCTGCGGCGCGACCTCGTGCGCATCCGCCGCGTGATCGCGCCGCTCCGCGAGGTGCTGACGATCGTCGTGCGCCGCGAGCACGGCGTGCTCGACGACGCCCTGGACCAGCACCTGCGCGACCTCCACGACCAGGTCGTGACCGTGCACGAGCAGATCGAGCTGAGCCGCGACCTGCTCGCCAGCACCATGGACGGCCATCTCTCGATCGTCTCCAACAGGATGAACGAGACCGTGCTGAAGGTGAGCGCCTGGGCGGCGATCATCGCCGTGCCGACGGTCATCGCCAGCATCTACGGGATGAACTTCCGCGACATGCCGGAGCTCGGCTGGAGCGGCGGCTACCCCGCCTCGCTCGTGCTCATGGCGGCGGCCGCGGGCGCGCTGTACGCCACCTTCAAGCGCCGCGGCTGGCTCTGACGCTCAGAGCGCGCTCTGCGGCGGCAGCACGAGCTCGTCGCCGGGCTGCAGGGAGCCCGCGGACACGCCGTTGACCCGCTCGATCTCGTAGACGGCCCGCCGCAGGTCGACGCCGGCGTCGTAGGCGCGCGCGGCGATGCCCCAGACCGTGTCGCCCGCGCGTGCCTCGTAGACGACCGGCGCGACGGAGCCCGACGCGGTCGCCACGTGCACCCCGAGCCACACCGCGAGCACGATCACGACGACGAGCACGGCCAGGCGGGCGAGGCCGCGCCGGCGCGCCCGGCGCATCGCCCGCGACGGACGGCGCGGCGCGCCGCGGCGCGCCGCCGGGACCTGCCGTCGGGCCGCCCCCGCGGCCGGGCGGGCCGAGCTCACGGGCGGCCCTCACCGCGGCGGCGCGGGCGGACACCCTCGAGCTCGGAGCCGCACTCCGTGCAACGCACGACCACGCGCCCGCCGAAGCGGTCGGCGACGGCCACCGTGGCCGCCGCCCCGCACCAGAGACAGAGCACCCGCCCGCCGTCGAGGGCCTCGCCGAGGACCTCGTCGACCGCGTCGGCGAGCGTGACGTGCGGAGCCAGGGCGACGGACGGAAGACTCATAGCTTGCGCAGCACCCCCACCACCTTGCCGAGAACCTGGACCTCGTCGGCCGGCAGCACGATGGGTTCGTGGTTGTCGTTCTCGGGTTGCAGCCGCACCCGGCGGCCCTCGCGGAAGAAGCGCTTGGTCGTGGCCTCGTCACCGACGAGGGCGACCACCACCTCGCCGTTCTCGGCTGCCGGCTGCGGGTGGACGACGATGAAGTCGCCGCTCTGGATGCCCGCGTCGATCATGGAGTCGCCGCGGACCGTGAGGACGAAGTCGCCGTCGTCGCGCCGCAGGAAGGCCGGCACGTCGATGTGGTCTTCGATGTTCTCCTCGGCGAGGATCGGTCGGCCGGCGGCCACGCGCCCGACCAGCGGCAGCGGCGGCGACGGCCGGAGCTCGCCCACGATGTCGAGGGCGCGCGGCTTGGTCGCGTCGCGCTTGATGAGACCGAGGCGCTCGAGATTGGCGAGATGGGCGTGCACCGTCGACGGCGACGACAGCTCGAGGGCGCCGCAGATCTCGCGCACCGTCGGCGGATAGCCGTTGTCGTGCAGGTACTCGCGGATGTAGGCGAGCACCTGCTCCTGACGCGCCGTGAGACCCTTCACCTCTGCCTCCTCGAGTCGAACACGTGTTCGTGTGCATCGTAAGGTGAACGTGTGTTCGTGTCAACGGGGATGATAGAGGCCGCCGGTGACGGAAGACGCCGCGCGGACGCCGGAAGACCGTCAGTCGGGGTAGTCGGCCGGGTCCTCGGCCGCGGTCTCGTCGGCGGCGATGTCGTGACAGAAGCGCAGGGTCTCGCCCCCGTCCTCGGTCGTGAGCACGGTGTACAGACGACGGAGTTCGGTGACGGGGTCGGGGTGATCGTCGACGCGCAGGTCGACGAACGGCACGACGGTGCGGTGCATCACGACCACCGCCGAGGACTGCCGGCCACGGCGGTCACCCCCCGCGGCCTGGCCGGCCTCGAGTGCGGCGATGAGACGGTCGGCGAGGTCGCGGTCGGGGTCCGCCGCGAGGAACGCCGCCTCCATCGCCGCCACGGTCTCGCCGGAGACGAGCAGATTGCCGGCGACGGCGTAGTCCTCGCCGTGCGCGTGGCCGCACCACGGGTCGGCCTTGGCCCCGGTGAACGCGGCCGAGCGGCCTTCGGCGTCGACGACGGCGAGCTGGCGGTGGGCGGCGCACGCGTCGCCGGCGAGCGCCTCCTCGAGCGCGTCGGCGGCGTCGAGGCCCTCCTCGAGGAGCCCCAGCGCGATCGGCCCGAGGAAGGGGTTGACCCAGGCCTGCGTCGCCACCGCGCCGACGCCAGGCCGCACCCACGGGCAGATCGCGCCGACGGCGAGCACCCTGGTCGAGACGGCGACGCCGAGCATCCCCGTCGAGCGGTCGCGGGCGGCGATCGAGAAGGTCACGACGCGCCTCCTTCCCCCTCGCCGGCGAGCACCAGGTCGAGGATCCGTGACTCCAGGACCTGCGCCTGGGTGAGCCCGCTGGCGCGCAGCGTCTCACGGGCGACCCCGACCAGCGCAGCCTCGGGGAGCAGCCCGACGACCTCGCTGCGCCGCACGAGGACGCCCGCGGCGGCGGCGCGCTCGGCGACGGCCGCGTAGGCGGCCGCCATCGACGTCACCCGGTGGTCGGTCAGGTTCATCGAGACCTGGACGCCGTCGTCGAGGGCGAGCCCGATCGCCTTGACGCACGGCAGTCCGCCGTCGCGCTCGCGGACGGCCGTCGCGATGGTCCTCGCCAGCGCGAGGTCGTCGCTCTCGAGGTCGACGTTGTAGGCGACGAGCGGCGCGCGGGCGCCGACGGCGACGGCGCCGGCGGTCGGGTGGAGCCGGGGCGGGCCCTCGTCCGGGGCCCGCCCCGGCTCCCGGCCGATCGCCTCACGGAGGCCCTCGAAGCCGCCCTCGCGGACGACGGCGAGGCCGCGGCGCGCCTCGCGGCGCGCCGCGGCCTCGTAGAAATACACGGGGATCCGGAGCTCGGCGGCGATCCGCGCGCCGAGCTCGTGCGCCGCGGCGACGCACATCGCCATGTCGTCGTCCTCGAGCGGCACGAAGGGGACGACGTCGGCGGCGCCGAAGCGCGGGTGGGCGCCCTCGTGGACGTTGAGGTCGATGAGGCGGGCGGCCGCCGCGACGCCGCCGAAGGCGGCCTCGGCGGCCGCCTCCGCGGGCCCCGCGAAGGTGACGACCGAGCGGTTGTGCGCCGCGTCGCTCTGGCGGTCGAGCACGTGCACGCCGGGGACCGCGGCGATGGCGGCGACGATCTCGTCGACCACCTCGGGGCGGCGCCCCTCGGAGAAGTTGGGCACGCACTCGACGACGGTCACGCTCGCCTCCTCCCCACTGTCACGCTCACTCCCGGTCCGGCCGGGACGGACACGCGTGCCGCCCGGCGAAGTCGACGGCGGTCACGCTCACGCCGCGCCATGGCGTCGATGCTCATGCGACGTCGCCGGCAGGCTTGCCGCCGACGACGACCGCGTCGACCAGGTTGACCCCGTAATGGTACGGCAGTTCGGCGCGCGTCGCCGCGTCGAGCACGACGAGGTCGCAGGCGGCCCCCGGCGCGAGGACGCCGACCTCGCCCGCGCGGCGCAGCGCGGCGGCGCCGCCGGCGGTCGCCGCCCAGAGGGCCTCGTCGGGCGTCATCCTGAGCTCCTGGCAGGCGAGCGAGATCACCATCTGCATGTTCTCGCAGTAGCTCGACCCCGGGTTGAAGTCGCTCGCGAGGGCGACGGTGACGCCGGCGTCGAGGAAGGCGCGCGCCGGCGCGTAGCCGGCGCGCAGCGTGTAGCTCGTACCCGGCAGGAGGACGGCGACCGCCCCGGCGCGGCGCAGCGCCGCCATGTCGGCGGCGGTCGCCAGGATCAGGTGGTCGGCCGAGGCGCAGCCGAGCTCGGCGCCCAGCGCCGCCGCACCGGTGTGGGCGAGCTCCTCGGCGTGCAGGCGCAGCCCGAGACCGCGAGCGCGCGCCGCCTCGAGGACACGGCGCGCCTGGGCGACCGTGAAGGCGCCCTCGTCGCAGAAGACGTCGCACCACTCGGCGAGCGGCGCGCAGACCGGCAGCTGCTCTTCGCAGACCGTCTCGACGTACTCGTCGGCGCGGCCCTCGTACTCGGGCGGCACGAAGTGCGCCCCACAGAACGTCAGCGAGCGCCGCACCGGGTGCGGGACGGCGGCGGCGCGCAGCTGCTTGGCCTCGTCCTCCGCCGACAGACCGTAGCCGCTCTTGACCTCGACCGTGGTCGTGCCGTGGGCGAGGAAGCTGTCGAGGCGGCGCGCGGTGAGCGCCGCGAGGTGGTGCTCGCCGGCGGCACGCGTGGCCTCCACCGTCAGGCGGATCCCGCCGCCGCGCTCGAGAAGCTCGAGGTAGCTCACCCCGGAGAGCCGCTCGCCGTACTCGGCGGCGCGCTCGCCGGCGAACACCGCGTGGGTGTGGCAGTCGACGAAGCCGGGGAGCACGCAGGCGCCCTCGCCGTCGAGCTCGACGGCGTCGGCCGCGAGGCCGACCTCGCGCGCGAGGTCGGCCTCGCGGCCGACCCAGACGATCGTCCCCTGGTAGGCGGCCAGCGCCCCGTCGTCGAGCACGCCGAGGCCGTCGTGCGCGGGCCGCGTCATCGTCACGAGCTCGCCGGCGCCGCGCAGGACGAGATCGGCGAGCCGCCGGCCCCTGTCGTCAGTCGGCGGGCCACCGGGCGCAGCCTCGGCTCGAGGCGCCCGCTCCACGCCCTCGGGGGAGCCGCCGCTCACGGGATCATCGGCAGGTCGACGCCGCCCTCACGGGCGGCCTCGAGCGCCTCGGGGTAGCCGGCGTCGGCGTGACGCATGACGCCGGTGCCGGGGTCGGTCGTCAGCACGCGACGGAGCCGCTCGGCCATCATCTCGCTGCCGTCGGCGACCACGACCATGCCGGCGTGGAGGCTCTTGCCGATGCCGACGCCGCCGCCGTGGTGGAAGCTGACCCAGCTCGCCCCGGCGGCGGTGTTGAGCAGAGCGTTCAGGATCGGCCAGTCGGCGATCGCGTCGGAGCCGTCGCGCATGCCCTCGGTCTCCCGGTACGGCGAGGCCACGGAGCCGGAGTCGAGGTGATCGCGGCCGATGACGATCGGCGCCTTCACCTCGCCCGAGCGCACGAGCTCGTTGAAGCGCTCGCCGGCCCTGGCGCGCTCGCCGTACTCGAGCCAGCAGATGCGGCAGGGCAGCCCCTGGAAGTGCACCTTCTCCCCCGCCATGCGCAGCCAGCGGCCGACCATCTCGTTCTCGGGGAAGAGCTCGAGCAGGGCGCGGTCGGTGCGCGCGATGTCGGCCGGGTCGCCGGAGAGCGCGGCCCAGCGGAAGGGGCCGTTGCCGCGGCAGAAGAGCGGGCGGATGTAGGCGGGCACGAAGCCCTCGAAGGCGAAGGCGTCGGCGTAGCCCGCCGCCTTCGCCTCGCCGCGGATGTTGTTGCCGTAGTCGAAGACGTGGGCGCCGGCGCGCTTGAGGGCGACCATCGCCTCGACGTGGACGACGATGCTGGCGACCGCGCGACGCGCGTACTCCTCGGGGTCGCGCCGGCGCAACTCGAGCGCCTCGGCGAGGCTCATGCCGTTGGGCACGTAGCCGTTCAGCGTGTCGTGCGCCGAGGTCTGGTCGGTGACGAGGTCCGGGGTGACGCCGCGGCGCACGAGCTCAGGGTAGACGTCGGCGGCGTTGCCGAGCAGGCCGATCGAGAGCGGCCGCTCCGCGGCCACGGCCTCGTCGGCCAGCTTGAGCGCCTCGTCGAGCGAGTCGGTCGAGACGTCGAGGTAGGCGGTCTCGAGCCGGCGGCGGATGCGCTCGGGGTCGACCTCGACGCAGAGCGCGACGCCGCCGGCCATGGTGACCGCGAGCGGCTGCGCCCCGCCCATGCCGCCGAGCCCGGCGGTGAGCACGAGGCGCCCGGCGAGGTCGGCGCCGTAGTGCTTCTGCCCCGCCGCCGCGAAGGTCTGGTAGGTGCCCTGCAGGATGCCCTGGGTGCCGATGTAGATCCACGACCCCGCGGTCATCTGCCCGTACATGGTCAGGCCGAGGGCGTCGAGCCGGCGGAATTCGTCCCAGGTCGCCCAGTCGCCGACGAGGTTGGCGTTGGCGATCAAGACGCGCGGCGCCCACTCGTGGGTCTGGAAGACCCCGACCGGCTTGCCCGACTGCACGAGCATGGTCTCGTCGTCCTTCAGGCGGCGCAGCGTGGCGACGAGGGCGTCGAAGCTCGCCCAGTCGCGCGCCGCCTTGCCGGCCCCGCCGTAGACGATGAGCTCGTCGGGCGCCTCGGCCACCTCGGGGTCGAGGTTGTTCATGAGCATCCGCAGGGCTGCCTCCTGCTGCCAGCCGCGACAGCTCAGCTGCGTCCCGCGCGGCGCGCGCACCGGGCGCGGCCCTGAGGGCTCGGGCATGGTCACCTCCACGTCGCGCGCGCCCACGGCGCGCGTCCAGCGCCAAGGATACCGCTCGCGCCACGGCGGGGCGCGCGCCGAGGCGGCGCGCCGCGGCCCGGCACACGGCGGCGGGGCGTGCGAAGAGGCGCTGCGCGGCGGCGCGCGAGGCGCGGGGGCGGACGAAGCGAGCCCGGCCTCCGTCCCCAGCGCCGGTTCAGGCCGGCGTCGAGCGGGTAGATGCGCGCCGACCGGCGTGGCCCGTGAAGGCGCGCCGGCGTCGGCGACGAACACTGCGAACGGGGCGACGGCCACGAGGGCCGGCGTGCGACGAGGAGGCTTCGATGGCGGAGACGAACAGAATGGGCCCCGGCCTGGCGATCCTGACGGGCCTGACCGAGATCGTGCTGGGCATCCTGCTGCTCGCCATGCCCAAGGCGAGCCTCACGACCGTGATCTGGCTGTTCGGCCTCATGATCATCGCCTACGGCGTGCTGCGCGCGATCGCCGGCCTGATGGGCCGCATGGAGAGCCGTTCGGCCGGCATCGTCGGAGGCGTGCTCGCGATCATCGCCGGCATCCTCGTCATCGCCTGGCCCGGTCTGACAGCGCTGACGCTCCTCTACATCGTCGCCGGCTGGGCGGTCGTCATGGGCGTGGTCGACATCGGCGGCGCGTTCGTGGGCGAGAAGAGCGGCGGGAGAAGGGTCTGGTCGTTCATCGCCGGCGTCGTGTCGATCGCCTTCGGCCTCGCGCTCTTCCTGTGGCCGGCCGAGGGCGCCCTCGCCATCCTGTGGCTGATCGGCATCTACCTGATCGTCGCCGGCGTGATCGGCATGGTCGTCGGCGTCTTCGCGCCGGCGTCGCAGGTCAGCCGGCGCGAGGGCGAGACCGGCACCCACCCCTTCTGAGCGACGGCGCGGCGAGAAGCGGGCGGCGGCTGCCTGGGCAGCCGCCGCCCGCTTCGTCCGTTCGGGCCGCGGCGCCCGGCCGGCGCTCGCGCCGGCCGGGCGCCGCGCCGACTCACGCGGTCAGCTCTTCGGCCATCTCGGCGAACGCCGCGACGTAGGTGTCCGCGTCCTCGAGCGAGTGCTGCACCGAGATCGTGAACTCCTGGTCGCGGCCGGGCGCCGCATAGATGCCGCGGTTCGCCATGTACAGCCACGCGAGCTCCATCATCTCGGCGTCCTGGTAGTCCAGGTAGCTCTGGAAGTCGACCACCTTCTCGGTGCTGAAGGTGACGCACCCCTTCGCCCCCAGCGTCACGGTGTAGGCCGGCAGCCCGTGCTCGGCGATGACCTTCTCGCAGCCGTCCGCGAGCCGCTCGCGCACGGCGCCGAGGTGCGCGTAGCCCTCGGGCGTCAGGACCTCCAGCAGCGTCGCCTTGGCGGCGGCCATCGCGAGCGGGTTGGCGTTGAACGTGCCCACCTGGTAGACGTGGAAGTTCTCGACCTCGGCGAAGGCCTCGTCGGTGCCACCGACCGCGCCGCAGGGCACGCCGCCGCCCAGGCACTTGGCCAGCGCCACCAGGTCGGGCCGGACGCCCCAGTACTCGGTGCCGCCGCCCGGAGCGACCGTCAGGCCGGTCTTCACCTCGTCGAAGACCAGCAGGACGCCGTACTGCTTCGTGAGCTTGCGCACGCCCTCGAGGTAGCCGGGCTCCGGCAGCACGATGCCGATGTTCATCATCGCCGGCTCCATGATCATGCAGGCCGGCAGGTCGCCCGCGGCCTTCAGCTTCTCGAGCCGGCGCTCCATCGCCTCGAGATCGTTGAACGGCACCGCGACGGTCATCGCCACGACGGCCTCGGGGAGGCCGGCGCCGTAGGCGAACGAGCCGTAGTCGTCGCGTGGGCCGAGGTCGCCCTCGTAGTAGGGGACAGAGACCATGACGGAGTCGTGGTGGCCGTGGTAGGAGCCGAAGATCTTCATCACGCCGTCGCGACCGGTCGTCGCACGGGCGATGCGGATCGCGTCCATCGTCGACTCGGTCCCGGTGTTGGTGAAGCGCCACTTGGGGAGCTTCCAGCGACTCGCCAACTCCTCGGCGACGATCACGGAGTCCACGACCGGCTCGCTGAACTGCTGGCCGTGCAGCACCTGCTCCTGGACGGCCTTGACGATCGCCGGGTGAGCGTGGCCCTGCACCATCGAGCCGAACCCGTTCAGGTAGTCGAGGTACTCGTTGCCGTCGATGTCCCAGAGATGGGAGCCCTTGCCCTCCTTCAGGTAGATCGGCCACGGGTCGCGCCACTGGTAGGACGACCCGATGCCGGCGGCAAGCGTCTTGCGTGCGCGCTCATACATCTCCGCCGACTTCTGCGTCTTGGCGTTGAAGCGCTCCAGCTCGCGCGCGCTCAGCTCGCGGATGCGTTCGCGGTCGAGCGGCTTGGACTCGGCAGCCATTCTCCTCCCCTCCCGCCGTGCTCGCGGCACGACTCCGGTGCGTGGTCACTCTCCGCTGACTGACGCTGAGGCTACCCGTCCCGGTCAGTGCCCAAGCAGCGTCTTCATCTTGGCGACGGCGTCGGCGGCGTCGTAGCCCACGGCGTCGGCGCCGATCTCGTCGGCGAACTCCTGGGTCACCGGGGCGCCGCCGACGATCACCTTCACCTGGTCGCGGATCCCGGCGTCCTTCAGCTTCTCGATGACCACGCCCATGTTCTCGATCTGCAGGGTCAGCAGGCTCGAGAGGCCGACGCAGGCCGCCTTCTCCTCCTGGGCGACCCTGACGAACTCGGCCTCGTCGACGTCGATGCCGAGGTCCACGACGTCGTAGCCGTTCGCCTGCAGCATCGAGGCCACGACCGACTTGCCGATGTCGTGGATGTCGCCCCTGACCGTGCCGATGACGATCTTGCCGAGGCTCTCGCGCGCCCTGCCCGAGGCCTTGATCCTCTCGTCGAGGACGGCCACCCCGGCCTTCATGACGTCGGCGGCGCCGATGAGCTCGGGCAGGAAGACCCTGCCCGCGCCGAAGTCGTCGCCGATCCGCCTGATGCCCTTGCCCAGCCCCTTCTCGAGGATCTCGAGGGGGTCGATGTCGCCGCCTTCGTCGAGCAGGCGGAGGCACGTGTCCTTGTCGCAGTCCACGACCGCCTGCGCCACCCTGTCGAAGTACTCCGTGTGCTCAGCCATGGTCAGTCCTCTTCTCCGCTCGGTCCCTGGTGCCGGATGTGCAGCCGCCCGCCGCACTACTCGACGTCGCGCCGGCGGACGTGGGCGAGGTACTCGTCGATCTCGTCCTGCACCTCGCCCGGCACCGGCGACTCGTGCGTGTCGAGGATCTCGAGCGCCTTCTGCTTCGCCTTCTCCTGCAGCTCGGTGTGGCCGCGCTCCCAGGTCTCGAAGAACTCCCTGTTGCTCAGCTCGGGCATGAGGAACTCGTCGCGGTACCACCTGCGCGTGTGCTCCTCGTGCATGTAGCTCCCGGGGAGCGGCCCGACCTTCAGGATGGTCTCTTCGGAGAGCCGCTCGTCGTCGACGCGGATGCCCTTCAGGTAGTGGCCGACGAAGGCCGCCACCTCGTTGTCGACGACCATCTGGTCCCATGCACAGAAATTGAAGCCGGCCGTGCCGCTGAGCGTCCAGGTGAGGCTGATGCCGGCGAGGGCGTAGTTGAAGAGGACCATGGCCTTCTCGTACGCCGCCTGCTGGTCGGTGTCGCACGAGTCCGTGTTGCCGAACGCCACGCAGGGGACGCCGTAGTACCGGGCCATGGCGGCGATACCGGTGCCGAGGGTCGAGTACTCGGGGTTGCCGAAGGACCAGAGCCCCGTGCGCATGTCCATGCTCGGGTTGAAGCTGCAGAAGCAGAGCGGGTGACCCGGCTTGTAGGCCTGGGCCAGGACGACGAGCGCGACGGTCTCGGCGATCACCTGCACCATCATCCCGGCGAGCGTCGCCGGCCCGGTGGCGCCGGCCATCGTCGCGCTGTAGACGGTGATGGGGATGCCGGCGTCGGCGAAGCCGATCATCCAGTCCGTGTAGTTCACGTCGATGACGCGCGGCGGATTGACGATGACGTGGCCGAGGACGTGGGGCCGCTCTCGCAGCGCCTCGGCCCCGCCGGCGGCGATCTGCCAGAGCTTCACCAGGTCGGGGATCTCGTTCGGGGCGCCGGTGTTGTACACCCAGGTCATGCCCTTGGTGGTGTTCTTCATCATCTCGCCGACGAGGATCTGCGAGTTGATGATCTTGGGCTCGTCGTAGATCCACATCACCGACTTGTAGAGCCCGTGGACGTTCTCGAGGGCGTCGGCCATCCGGGCCCCCTCGACGGCGTCCTGCCGGGTGGCCTTGCGCCGCTCCCCGGTGCGCACGTCGCGGATGTACCGCCCGGTCATGGTCGCGAAGTGGACCTCGCCCGTACCGATGGCCACGTCGTTCTTGGGCTCGCGGCCGTGGATGGTGAACCCGGACGGGCAGGTCGTGAACGCGTCGGCGACGACCTGCTCGGGGATCTTGACGAGCCGGCCGTCGTCCTCGAGCGTGCAGCCGGCCTGCTCGTAGAGCTTCGCCGCGCGCTCGTCGTCGCAGCGCATCCCCCCCTTTTCGAGGATGCGCACGACGGCCGCGTGGACCCGGCGGCACTCTTCCTCGGTGAGGGCGAAGCTCGACCCCACTCTCTTGCCGGTGAACCCTTCCACTCTAGGTCCCTCCCCCGGTCGCTCAGGTCAGACGTTCTGCAGGGCCGCGACGGCCCGGACATCGTCGCTCACTCGTGGACGTGGTCGGTCGCTCGTGGACGTGGTCGTTCACTCGTGGCTCATCTTGCCGAGCAGGAAGGACGGCGGCGTGATCGCCCAGATCGCCTTCGCCTCGACGTCGCCGGCGTTCTCCCAGCGATGCGGGATCCGGCTCGAGTGGTAGATGCTGTCGCCGGCCTCGAGCACGAACTCCTGGTCGCCGACGACCCCCCTGAAGCGGCCCTCCACGACGACGCCGCACTCCTCCCCCTCGTGCGAGTACAGCTCCCCGGAGCCGCCGTTCACCGGATACGTGATGAGGATGAACTCGATCCGGTGGCGCATGTCCGGGCAGAGCATCTCGTAGTCGGCCCCCCAGGGCATGATGACCTTCTTGCGCCGGTCCCCGCGCACCACGATCACCGTCGTGTCGGCGCCCGCGGGCGCCCCAGCGGCGGCGCTCCTCTCCTCCGGGGTCGGGGCCGCGCGTGAGGAGAGGGCGAGGCTCGAGGCCTCGGCCGCCGTGGCGGCCGGCCCCTCGAGCCCGGCGTCGACGAAGAGCGCCGCGAGGTCGACGCCGAGAGCCCGCGCGACCTTCTCCAGCGTGGTCACCGTCGGAGCGGACTCGTCGCGCTCGATCTTGCTGAGCATGCTCCGCGAGACTCCCGCGTCCCTCGACAGCGCAGCCAGCGTCACACCCCTGGCGAGCCTGATCGTCTTCAGCCTGCGGCCGATCTGCATCGTGCGCGACCTCCACTCGCTGCGCTACTATCATGGATGACGCTCACTATAGTACTCTTCAGAGGGCTGTCAACGTCTGCGGCGTCCACTATAATGGAATCCCCAGCTCTGCTCGCCGTCCCCAGGCTCTGCCAGGCGGCGCGTCGACGGGACCCGCGCCGGAGGCCATCCGTCGCTCGTCGGACGAGGCCGCTCTCAGCCCTCCTCGGCCGCCAGCGCCGTGCCGCGCTCCTTCCTCCCGTAGCGCCGCGTGAACACGCCGCCGGCGACGAGCCCTGCCGGGATAGGCAGCCAGAACGAGACCAGACGGTAGGCGAGCACCGCGGCGGTCGCCTCGGCCGCGCCGACGCCGGCGAGACCGAGCGTCGCCGCGAGACCGACCTCGACGAAGCCCAGGCCGCCCGGCGTGAGCGGGACCGTCCCGAGGATGCCGGCCACGACGAACGCGAGCAGCGCGAGCGAGGGGCGCGCCGTCGCCCCGACCGCCGCCAGCGCGGCGAGGAGCGAGGCGAAGTCGAGCAGCCACTTGCCGGTGGCGCTCGACAGGGCGAGCCACCACCGGTCCCCGAGAGCGCGCTTGATGAGGTCGCGCTCCTCGAGAAGCCGGGCCGGCAGGCCGGAGTGCGGCGCGCCGGACGTCTTGACGCGGTCGAGCACGCGAGCCGCGACGCGACCGGCCCACAGCAGAACGCGGTCGGTGAAGAGCACGAGGGCGCCGCCGGCGACGATGAGGGCGGCGACGAAGACGCCGACCTCGAGCGCCCGCAGGAGGCTGCGCCCGATGGGCGCCCCGGCGACGATGGCCGGCAGCGAGAACACGGGCAGCACGACGAGTGTGGCTGTGGAGAGCAGCGTCGCCGCCGTGAGGCCGGTGACTGCGCGGCCCTTGGGCACGCCGGCGGCGACGAGCATCTGGTAGCCGAGCGAGCCGACGGAGGCCGCCCCGCCCGGCACGATGCGCCCGAAGGCGTTGCTCGAGAGTTGCGTGAGCGCCAGCACCGACCAGCGGCGCTCGTGCACGGTCACGCGCATCACGACCCAGTAGCAGGCGAAGCTGGCCGCCTGCAGGGCGATCATGATGGCGAACCAGTACCACTCGATGGTCCGCAGGCCGGGCACGGCGTCGAAGAAGCCCAGGAACTGGGGCCAGACCAGGTAGAGGCCGACGGCGGCCGCGGCGAGGAACACGAGGGTCTTGACCGGGATGCGGAAGCCGCGCCGGACCGTCGGCGGCGCGGCCGGCGAGTGGATGACGACGACGCGGGGCTCCCCGTGGCGGTGGCGCCGCGCGCGCCTCACGGCCGGGGCCTCGCCGGCGGCCTCGAACGACAGCTCTTCGTCGGGGGCGGGCTCCAGCGGGACCCTGAGGGGGGCGTCCGGCGATCGCGCCGGCAGGCCGGGCGGCGCGACGCCCGCGGCCCGTCGCTCGCCCGGGCCGTCCTCCCACTCGCCGTCGAACCAGTCGGCGCCCGATGGGGTGCGTCGCGGCGCGTCCTCGTCGTCCATGCGCGACAGCATACAGCCGGCGGCGCGGCCGCGGGGACGCTCCACAGCACCGGGGCCGCCGCTGACGCGCGGCGGCGCCGCTCGTACATCCTGCAGACGACGAGGGGGCGGGGCCGCCGATGCGGCGCCCGCCCCCTCCTGCCGCCGCGCGAGACGGCGGGCGGCGTGGTGTCAGACCGGCTTGCGGTAGGACCAGAGCCGCAGGACCCTGCGGCCGTAGAGCTCGTTCCAGATCTGGGCGATGGAGGCGTAGACGGCCGACAGGCCGACGAAGATGCCCTCCCATCCGGCGATCTTGGTGATCGTCGCGTTGCCCGTCCAGTCACCGATGGCCAGGAGCACGAAGAGGACCGTGAGGCTGGCGAACACGGTCTGCAGGGCGCGGTTGATGCGCAGCGTGCCGACGAACATGAGCCCGGTGAAGATGCCCCAGGCCATCAGGTACCAGCCCATGGCGACGTCGTCCGGCCCGTCGACGCCCATCCATTTGGGAAAGACGAGGAGGCCGACCAGCGTGAGCCAGAAGAGACCGTAGGAGAGGAACGCGGTCATGCCGAAGGTGCTGTTCTTCTTCCACTCCATGATGCCGGCGATGACCTGCGCGATGCCGCCGTAGAAGACGCCCATCGCGAGGATCATCGTGTTCATCTCGTAGAAGCCGGCGTTGTGGATGTTCAGGAGGATGGTCGTCATGCCGAAGGCCATGAGGCCGAGGGGGCCGGGGTTGGCCGTCGCATCCTGCAGCGTGGCGACCACCGTGCGGCGCTCGCCCATCGCTTGGATCCACTCTTCGGGCACTGCTGCCTGTGCCACGTCGGGCAGCTTCTCTTCGCTCATCCCTTGGTGCCTCCTTGGTACCTGGCTTCCCACACACGACAAGCGCCACGGCCCCTCGGGCCGCGACGCCAAGGCTAATTCTAACCACATGCGCCCGGCGCGGCGCCACCGCGGGCGCACGACACGACGTCTATCGTTGAGGCGCGCCTCCGTCCAGCGCGGCGAACCCCCTGGTCTCCCGACGCGCGGCCGGGCGCGCGTGCGACGGCGACGTCAGCCTCGCTCGAGCTCGCGCGCGACGGCGGCGAACTCGCCCGCCGCGACGGCGCCGCTCACGGCCTCGATCTCGGGCGCGAGGTAGCGGTCGCGCTCGAGCGTCGGCGCGAGCCGGCGCACGACGGCGTGGCCGCGCGCGGTGCCGACGCCGGGCGCGAGCGGCGCCAGCAGGTCGATCGCCTGAGCGGCGCAGAGCGCCTCGATGGCGAGCACCGTCTGCGCGTTGCGCAGTACCTGCTCGAGCTTCAGCGCCGCCGTCATCCCCATGCTGACGTGGTCCTCCTGGTCACCCGACGTCGGGATCGAGTCCACGCTCGCCGGGTGGCAGAGCACCTTGTTCTCGGCGACCAGCGCCGCCGCGGTGTACTGGGCGAGCATGTAGCCGTTGTTGAGCCCGCTGTCGTTGGTGAGGAAGGGCGGCAACTCGCTCAGCGAGCTGGTCAGGAGGCGGAACGTGCGGCGCTCGCTGATGCTGGCGATCTCGCTGACGCTCATCGCCGCGAGGTCGAGCGCCAGGGCGAGCGGCTCGCCGTGGAAGTTGCCGGCCGAGATGATCTCGCCCGATTCGGTGAAGACGATCGGGTTGTCGGTCACCGACTCGATCTCGATCGAGACCACCTCGCGCAGCCAGCGGACGGCGTCGCGGCAGGCGCCGTGCACCTGGGGGATGCAGCGCACCGAGTAGGCGTCCTGCACCTTGTCGCAGTTGAGGTGGCTGAGCATGATGCCGCTGCCCTCGGTCGCCCGGCGCACGTGCGCCGCCGTGCGCAGCTGCCCGGGGATCGGGCGCAGCAGCTGGATGCGCTCCTGGAACGGGCCGACGGAGGCGCGAAGGCCCTCGAGGCTCATCGCCCCGACGACGTCGGCCGAGTCGAGGAGCGCCTCGCCGTCGAGGACGGCGAGGCAGCCGATCGCGGCCATGAACTGGGTTCCGTTGAGCAGCGAGACACCCTCCTTGGCGGCGAGGGTCAGAGGCTCGAGGCCGGCCGCGCGCAGCGCCGGCAGGGCCGGCGCACGGCCGGCCTCCCCCTCGAGCAGCTCGCCCTCCCCCATCATGGCGCGGACGGCGTGCGCCGACGGGGCGAGGTCGCCGGAGGCGCCGAGCGAGCCCTTCGACGGCACGTACGGCACGAGGTCTTCGGCGAGCATGCCGGCGAGCAGCTCGGCGACCTCGAGGCGCACGCCCGAGTACCCCTTGGCGAGCGTGTTCAGGCGGATCGCGAGCGCGGCGCGCACGACGTCCCGCGGCAGCGGGTCGCCCACGCCCACGGCGTGGCTGCGCACCAGGTTCTCCTGCAGCTCGCGCGCCTTCTCGGAGGGGATGTGCGTGGTCGCGAGCTGGCCGAACCCGGTCGTGACGCCGTACACGACGCGCTCCTCGGCGACGAGGCGGTCGATCAACGCGCGCGCCGCGGCGACCCGACCCCGCCCCTCCTCGCCCAGTCGCACCGACGCGCCCTCGCGCGCCACCGCCGCGACCTTCTCGATCGTCAGGGGTCCGTCGCCGATGGTGATCGCGTCCACGCCGCCTCCTAGCTCGCCGCAGGCAGTCTAGGCCCGCGACCGCGCGCGGCGCAACGCGGCCGCCCGGGGCGCGGCCCGTGAGGCCGCGAGTCGCGGCGCCGACGCGAGGCCGTGTCGAGACGCCGCACTCCGGCGACGGGCGCCGCCGGCGCGACGACGGGCGGGCGCCGCATCCGCGGCGCCCGCCCGTCACCAGTCCCTTCTCCCCCCTCCGGCCTCGCGCCGCGGCCCGGCGCGGCCCACGCGTCAGAGCGGGTTCAGCACCTTCGTCACGGAGTACTCGGGGTCGACACCCACCTCCGCGTCATCGTAGATGACGATGCCCTTGGCCCGGGCGCGCACCCACCACTTCACGCCGGGGCTGAGCTTGACCGACCACCCGCCCAGGTCGTTCGTGTAGACGGTCTTCACGAGAGCCCAGTCCTTGGTCGCGGTCTTGCGCTCGATCCTGATCGGCACGCCCGCGCCCACGCGCTCCCCGAGGAGAGAGTAGCTGCCGTAGACCTTGTAGTAGGTGCTGTACTTGACGACCTTCCTCAACCACAGGTTCTCGGGCCAGGTGAGGATCGCCCGGTAGCCCATGGTCGTCCGCCCGGTCCGGGGCGCCCCGTCGGGACCGAGGAGCGGGTCGGCGTAGGCCATGTAGAGGTTCGGCACGTAGTGGACGGTCTTCAGCGGCCATCCGGCGATGTCCCACCACGAGGCCGTGCTGAAGGAGTCGTACAGACCGTACCAGTCGTCGGCCGGGTCCAGCGGATCCCCTTCCTGCAGCGCCGGCGCCCACGTACCCTCGTCGGCGATGTACAGCTTGCCGATCGCGCGCTGCCACACGTACTGGCGGAACCAGGCCGGCATGAGACCCTGCGCGAGGTCGTCCTTGACGATCAGCGCGGAGACGTCGGCCGGCCACTCGAGCCGCGCTCCGAAGGTGCCTCTCGAGGTCGGCGTGACCGCGTAGGGCGCGCCCACCCGTGGCCCGGTGAGGCGCGCCCAGCTCCCGTCCGCCGGGTAGTTGTAGACCTCGAGGTAGTAGTCGCGCGCCGCCGCCGGGTCGCTCGCCCCGTCGAACAGGCGAGGGTAGTAGCCCCAGAGGAAGTAGTCCGAGGCCCCGTTGAAGGCGACGACGAGCACGTAGTAGGTGTCGCCCGCCGAGGCCGGCTCCGTCACGATGTCATCGACCTGGTAGTCGACGGTCTCCCAGCCGAGCCAGTACCCCTGGTCACCGGTCTCCGTGACGACGTCGCCGTCCTGGTCCAGGAGGTAGAGGTCGAAGTCGGCGGCATAGTTCTTGAAGTACAGCTCCATGTGGATGGTGCCGTAGTGGTTCACGGTCGTCGGCAGCTTGCGGATCGTGACCTGGGTCTGGTCCCAGATCACGCGCTCGTGGATGCCGGGGGTGACCTGTCTGTCGGTCACCGTCGCCGCCGACGCGACCGCCGCCGACGCCAGCGCGACGAGCGTGAGCGCGACGAGCACCGCCGTCGCGAGCCGTGCTGCCTTCTCCATGTCCCCTCCCGAGAATCGACCGACCGACGGCGCCCGCCGCGCCGCGGCTCGAGCCTGAATTTCGCCGTGGCGACGGGCCGCCCTGCCCGCGCGGGGTCACGCGGTCGGGCCCGTCCGCGCACGGGGGCGTCGGGCGGAAGGATCGCGGAACGAGAAGAGGGGCGGGCGCCGCGTCCGCGGCGCCCGCCCCGTCGGGCTCTCGCGAGGCCGCGGCCTCGCTCAGACGACGGTCACAGCGCCTTGAGGACCTTCGTGATCGAGTACTCGTACTCGAGACCCGTCGAGAGGTTGCCCTCGGCCTTCGCGCGCACCCACCACTTCACGCCCGGGCTGAGCTTGACCGACCAGGCGCCCGCGTCGTTCGTCGTCTTCACGGTCTTGATCGTCTTCCAGCCGCTGGTCGCGGTCTTGCGCTGGATGGAGATCGCCGTGCCGATCGGCACGGCCGAGCCGTCCAGAGAGTAGCGGCCGTAGATCTTGTAGTAGCTCGAGTACTTGACGACCTTGCGGAGCCACAGGTTCTCCGGCCACCTGAGGACGGCCTTGTAGCCCATGGTCGTGCGGCCCGTGTCCACGCCGCCGGCGGGGCCGACCAGCGGGTCGGCGTAGGCGAGGTAGAGGCTGGGCACGTAGTGCGCGATGCGCTGCGCCCAGATCGGGTCGAACGCCGACAGCGAGTCGGTCGCCACCTCGTACTCGTCGTTGAAGCCGTACCAGTCGTCGGCCGGGTCGTCGACGTCGTCACCCTTCCACAGGTCGGGCAGGTAGTTCTCCTCGGTGCCCCAGTTCGCGAGCACCTCGTCCCAGTACACGCCGGCGTACAGGTACTGCTCGACGTTGAACGGCATCGGCGCGTTGAGGGGGTCGTAGGTCACGGTCTTCGTGAGCACGGAGGCCGGCCACGCAAGGGCGCAGCTGCCGGTCCCCGCGGAGGTGGGCCGGAAGTCGTACGGGCCGCCGTAGCGCGGGCCGGTCAGCTTCGCCCAGCTCGTCGCCGAGGCCGGGTAGCGGTACTGCTGGAGGTAGTAGTTGTACGTCTCGTAGGGGTCTTCGCTGGTCTCGAGGTCGATCTGCGGGTAGTAGCCCCAGACCTGGTACTCGGCGGCACCGTTGAAGGCCACGACGACGACGTAGTAGACGTCACCCTCCATGTACTGGATCCAGTCGAGGGTGTAAGGGTCGATCTCGTCGATGATGTTCTGGTTGGCGACGTCGGTGACCTGGTAGTCGACGTACTCCTTGCCGGCGAAGATGCCCATGCAGCCCATCTCGGCGCTGAGCACGTCGCCGTTCTCGTCGAGCAGGTAGAGGTCGAAGTCGGACGTCGTCGGCTTGAACTTGAGCTCGAGATGGATGTAGCCGGTGTGGTTGACGCCGGGCGTGTTGGCCGGCGTGAGCCTGCGGATCATCACCTGGGTCTGGTCCCAGATAGTGCGCTGATGGATGCCGGGCGAGCTCTGGGTGTCGCTCGACGTCACGGCCAGCGCCGATGCCGCGACGGTCAGCACCACGAGCGTGACGAGCGTCAGCGCCACGATCGCCAGCCTCATTGCCTTGTGCATGTCGGAAGACCCCCCTGGTCGGTACTGATCGTCGCGGTCCGGTCTGCGGAGTGCGCCCCACCCCCCCGTGTCTTCGCCTGTATAGGCTGACTCGCCCCACTATACTGGCGCGCGAGCGTCAAGTAAACGGGCTCGCGTCGCCACGGCGGACATACAGTACGTCAGCCGTCGACGAGGCGCCAGTACGATGTGACGGCGAAGGGACCCTCGGCGGGCGACACGAGGGCGGGCGACACGAGAGCGGGCGACTCGGGCGCCCGGGCCGCGACGGGTGCTCGGCGAGCGCCAAGCGACGACGGGCGCCCGGCGGGGCCCGGCCGGCTCAGAGCCTCTTGAGGATCGCCGAGACGGAGTACTCCTCGGCGAGGCCCGTGGCGGGGTCGCCGGCCGCGTGCGCGCGGATCTTCCAGGTGCGGTGGGGACGCAGACGCACGTACCACCACCCGGTGTCCCTCGTGACGACGGTCGTCACCGCGACCCACTCGCCGCCCGGCGTCTGGCGCTCGATCGTGACCTCGGCGCCGGGCACGCGGCGCCCGTCGAGCGAGAGCGTGCCGGCCACGAAGTACGACCTCGGATGCGGCACGATCCTGTCGAGACGCAGGTTCTCCGGGTAGGTCAGGGTCGCCTTGATGCCCAGGGTGGTCTCGCCCACCTTGACGCCGCCGGCGGGGCCGCTCGAGGGGTCGGCGTACGCCAGGAAGAGGCTGGGCACGTAGTGGAGCAGCCTCATCGGGGTCGCGACCCCGCCGCGCTCGACCGTGAACGTGTCGCGCAGCCCGTACCCCCCCTCGGGGAGCGGCTCGGGGAGATGGTTCTCGACCCCGCCGAAGTGCCGCACGAGCGGCTCCCAGCGGTACCCCGCGTACAGGTACTGCTCCATCTCGGCCGGCATGGGGGCGGCGACCGGGTCGTAGGTCACTTGCAGCGTCTCGTCGAGGGTCTCGGCCGGCCACTCGAGACGCAGCTCGCCCTCGCCGAGAGAGGTCGGCCTGAAGTCGTAGGGGCCGCCGTACGACGGCCCGCGGATGCTCGCCCACGCGTCGGCCTCGGCCGGGTAGCGGAACTCCTCGAGCTCGTAGTTCCAGTCGTACGACGGCGACGACCCGAGGTCGAGGTCGATCCGGGGGTAGTAGCCCCAGAGCTGGTAGTCGGCCGCCTCGTTGAAGGCGACGACGACCAGGTAGTACATGTCGCCGGTCATGTCTCGGCGGCCGTCGTCGCCGACGGTGACCGTCGTGTCGCGCACCTCGGTGACGGCGTGGTCGACGACCTCCCGGCCGGGGGCCACGGCCATGGTGCCCATCTCCTGCCGCAGCACCGCGCCGTCGGCGTCGAGCAGGTAGAGGTCGAGGTCGGCCAGGGCCGGCTGGAAGCTGAGCTCGACGTGGACGGTCCCCTCGTGGTCGACGCCGTGCGGCAGGGCGATCACGTGCACCTCGGTCGTGTCCCAGATGGTGCGCGTGGTCGTGCCCGGGGTGAGCTGCCTGACGACGGTCGTCGCGGCCGTCACCGACCCGGGGAGGAAGAGCGTCGCGAGCGTGACGATCAGCGTCGCGACCAGCCAGACCCTCGCCGTCCTGCGCATGGTATCCCCCTGCCGGCCGCGGGCCGGTGCCCTGCGGCCGCTACCATCTCCGTCGCCGGCGCCGGGGGCGTCAGCGAACTGCTGCCGGATTAGCTAGTGTACACCCGACGCGGCGGCCGGCGATCGTTCGCCGCGTCGCGACCGGCCAGACACTGCGAGGTCCCCGGCGTCATGACTGCAGCATCGACCGACGAAGCGGACGGCGCGCCGCGCGACGGCGCGCCCGGCTGGGGCGTCCGGACGGGCCGCCGGCGGCGGGCCCGCGACGCCGCCCGGGCCCGGGCGCGCCACCGCCTCGTGCTGGCCGCCGTCCTCGTCGTCCTCGCCCTCTCGGCGGGGCTTCGCCTCTACAACCTGGGCTCGCCGCCGGAGCACATGTTCGACGAGGTCTACTACGCGAAGGACGCGCGGGCGATCCTCGACGGGCGCATGGAGGGCACGCCCGGCGCGTCCTGGGAGCCCGGCGACGTGGTCTCCTGGCCGCACCCCGATGCCGGCAAGATGGCCATCGCGCTCGGCATCCTCGTGGCCGGCGACGACCCGGTCGGCTGGCGCCTCCCCTCGGTCGTCGCCGGCCTCGTCGTGCTCGCCGCCGTCTACCCCGTCGCCCGCCGCCTCGGCCTCAGTCCCGGCTGGGCCCTGGTCGCCCTCCTTCTGGCGAGCGCCGACCTGCTCGGCATCGCGCAGTCGCGCATCGCCACCCTCGACGTCTTCGTCGCCACCTGGACGGCGCTCTGCGTCCTCTTCGCCCTCAAGCACGTGCAGCGCGACGGCGCGCCGGGCTGGCTCGCGCTCGCGGGGCTCTGCGGCGGGCTCGCCGTGGCGACCAAGTGGTCCGGCGCGCTCGCGCCCGTCGCCGCTCTCGTCCTCGTGCTGCTCGGCGCTCAGGTGCGCGCCCTCGCGCCCGAGCGGCGGACGGCGGGCGAGACCCGGAGAGCGCGTCTCGCCCGCGCGGACGAGCGGCGCCGCGGCCTCGAGCCCGCCCGCGAGGCCGGCGACGCGGCGGCCGCCCGTGCGAACGAAGGTGGAGACGGCGGCACCGGCGGCGCCACGACCACGGCGACGCACGGCCCACGGTGGCCTCGCGGCCGCACCGTCGCCTGGGTCACCCTCTGCCTGCTCGTCCTGCCGCTCGCGGTCTACCTCGCGAGCTACGCCGCCTACTTCGCCAACGGCCACACGCTGAGCGACTTCCGCGAGCTGCACAGTCAGATGCTGCACTTCAACTTCACGCTCTCCGCCGAGCACTCCTACGCCTCGGCCGCGCCCACCTGGATCCTCGACTACCGCCCCGTCTGGTACTCGTTCCGCGAGGTCGCGAGCCGCTTCTACGGCGTCGTCGCGATCGGCAATCCCTTCCTCTGGTGGGCCGGCCTGCTCGCCCTCGTGGCCGCGCCGTTGCTGGCGCTGCGGCGCGGCGCTGCGGCGCCCGTGCTCGCGGCGCTGCTCGTCGTCGTGCTCTACGTGCCCTGGTTCGCGACGACGAGGACCTCGTTCCTCTACTACATGACGCCGGTCGCGCCGTTCCTCGCCGTCCTCGTCGCCGCGGTCGCGGCCGAGCTCGTCGACGGCGGACCACGAAGGGCCGTAGGCCCCGAGCGGGAGGCCGGGAGCGCCAGGGCCTCCGAGGTCTCCGTCGCCGCCGGGCCGGCGCGGACCGCGGTCGCCACGGACGGCCGGTCCGCGACCGCCGCCGGCCGCCTGCCCGCCTCGGCGCCGCCGGCGGGCGGAGTCCTGCGACCGTCGCTGCCGGCCCGCGTCGCGGCGGTCGTCGTCGCCGCCCTCGTGGCGGCGCTCCTCTGGTACCCCTTGAGCCGGGCCGCGGAGCTGGTCTTCTGGGAGCTGCCGGGACACGCGGCCTGGTGGCTCTCCTGGCTCGCCGCCGGTCTCGGGGTGGCCGCCGCCGTGACCGCCGCCCTCTTCGCCCTGAGCTCCCGCCGCGTGCGGCCCTGGCTCGTCCTCCTCGCGCTCGGCGCGCTGGTGGGGATCGCCGTGCCCTTCCTCCCCATCGTCCTCGACCTCGCCATCTCGCGGGAGGACTTCTACCGGCTCATGTGGTTCCCCAGCTGGATCTGAGCGGCCCCGCCCGCGCGGGCGCCGCGACGCGCGCCGGCGCCCGGTCGCCGGCGCCGCAGACCCAGGCCGTCCCGCCCGTGGTACCGCAGTCGCCCGGCCGCGGGCGCCGGAGACGCGCGGGGGCGCCGGGACCTTCGTCCCGGCGCCCCCGCGCGCTTCCGGCTCCGCCCGGGCTCAGCGGACGATCGCCGCCATGATCGCCTTCTGCGCGTGCAGACGGTTCTCGGCCTGGTCGAAGACGACCGAGTGGGGCGAGTACAGCACCTCCTCGGTGATCTCCTCGCCCCAGTGCGCCGGCAGGCAGTGCATGACCTTGACCTGCGGGCCGGCGCGGCGCACGAGGTCCATGTCCACCTGGTAGGCCTTGAGCGCCGCCAGCCGTGTGTCGTGCTCGGCCTCCTGCCCCATGCTGGTGAACGTGTCCGTGTAGATCACGTCGGCGCCCTCGACGGCGGCCTGCAGGTCGCTCGTGAGCTCGATGACCGCGCCGGTCTCCTTCGCGTCCTCCTGCGCCCGGGCGATGACCTCGGCGTCGGGCCGGTAGTCGTCGGGCGTACAGACGACCACGTGCATGCCGGTCTTGGCCCCCACCTCGGCGAGCGAGTGGGCGACGTTGTTGCCGTCGCCCGAGAAGACGAGCTTCTTGCCCTCGAGGCCGCCGCAGTGCTCGCGCACGGTCATCGCGTCGGCCATCCCCTGGCAGGGATGATGGAGGTCGGTGAGGCCGTTGATGACCGGGATCTGACCGTAGGCGGCGAGGTCCTCGACGTCCTTCTGGGCGAAGGTGCGGATCATGATGCAGTCGACGTAGCGGCTCATCACGTTGGCCGTGTCCTTGATCGTCTCGCCGACGCGGAGCTGGATGTCGTTGGCGTTGAGGAACATCGGCTGGGCGCCGAGCTGCTCGATGCCGACCTCGAAGCTCATGCGCGTGCGCGTCGAGGTCTTCATGAAGATCATCGCGACCGCGCGCCCCTCGAGCACCGGATGCGGGGCCTTGCGTCTCCGCGCGTCCTTGAGCGCGTCCGCGAGGTCGAGCAGCGAGACGACCTCGGCAGGGCTGTAGTCGTGGATGGTCAGGAAGCTGCGGCCGGTGAGGTCGAGCTCGGACAGATGACGCTTCACTTTCTCGGGCATGGGGTCCCCCGATGTCGACGGTTGGCGGGCGCGGGCAGCGCCGGCGCCGCCCGCGGGACCGCGGCGCGCCGTGCGCCCGCGGCTCACGACGCAGTCTAACGAAGATGCGGGCGGGCCGGGCGTCACGCCCGGCCCGCCCGCACGGCTCCTTCGCGCTCCCAGTGCCTCTTCGTGCGCTCGGTGCCTCTCTTCGCGCGCTCGACTCAGATGAAGCCGCGCTCGCTCAGGATCTCGGCCAGCGTCGGACGGCCGATCTCCTGCAGGTCGTAGCCGACCTGCACGGCGGGCAGCTTGATGTCGACGATGCGCCGCAGGTCCATCGGCGTGCCGATGACGACGAGCTCGGCGCCGGAGGCGTTGATCGTCGTCTCCAGGTCCTTGAGCTGCTGGTCGGAGTAGCCCATCGCCGGCAGCAGCGCGCCGATGTCCGGGTACTTCTCGAAGGTGGCCTTGATCTCGCCCGTCGCGAACGGCCGCGGGTCGATGAACTCGGCGGCGCCGAGCTGGCGCGCGGCCACGGTGCCCGCCCCGTACTTCATCTCGCCGTGCGTCAGCGTCGGGCCGTCCTCGACGACCAGCACGCGCTTGCCGCGCAACAGGTCGGGCTCGTCGACGGTGACCGGCGAGGCGCCCATGACGATGCGCGCCGTGGGGTTGACCGAGCGCACGGCGTCGAGCTCGCACTCGATCCCGGCGCGGTCGGCCGTGTCGACCTTGTTGAGCACGATCACGTCGGCGAGGCGAAGGTTGACCTCGCCGGGGTAGTAGACGAGCCCGTCGCCGGGGCGGTGCGGGTCGGCGACGGTGATGTAGAGGTCGGCCTTGTAGAAGGAGAAGTCGTTGTTGCCGCCGTCCCAGAGGATGACGTCGGCCTCCTTC
>Ga0068714_10001213_pt1 | contig 39522 bp, 29 predicted proteins | sample MTBNYHSulfiMetaG_FD_62988 | JGI IMG/M metagenome (GOLD analysis project Ga0068714, IMG submission 62988) | Enrichment culture microbial communities from rom New York Harbor, USA that are MTBE-degrading - MTBE-NYH (New York Harbor Sulfidogenic)... | ecosystem: Environmental > Aquatic > Marine >... | reverse complement strand
CTTCACAGAAGATTGAGTTTGGGTCAAACCCGCAGGCCTCGAAACACCTTAATCGGCGCCTAACGGCCTTTGAAAGCCGCGTGGGCAGTCCCCAGAACAGCGAGGCCCTGCGGGAGGATGATCACGCAGAGCGACGGTTTTTTAGAATATTTGAGTGCTTGTTTCCTTTCTGCAGCCGGGTGACCCTGTCTCGCACCGGTAGCCGATGTCCGGGCCGATGTATTGTCCCGAGGGAGTCCTTCGTGCCTATTCCTGAGCCCGAGGTTACAAAGAGGTCATTCCCTCGCCGTCGGCCTAACTTCAAGTCCGCATGACCCAAGAGGGGCTGTCCAGGTCGGAGCGAAGCGAAGCCGGAGGGGAACCTGGACGGGTCCTCTGGTCATGCTATGATTCCGGGGCCGAAGGCGGGGCTCCAATCATGCCGCCTGCGGCGTCGCAACCGTTTGGAACGGGGTTTCTCTTTTGTCCACGGCCAACATATAAGCCACCAGCTTGCGCGCCACTGCCAATGTGGCCCGGTTGCGGGGCCCTTTCCGGATTTCACGAGCATGCACTGCAGCCAATTCAGGATTCCACCGGGGTGCGAGTTTGGCCGCCTCCACAAGCACGGTCTGCAGGTGTTTGTTACGCTTTTTGGAAATAGGCCCCCTGTGCATCTTACCCGCGGATTCCTTCTGTGCACTGCACAAGCCACAATAGCTGACCGCCTGGCTCACTCGGCCAAACCGCATGGGATCCCCCACTTCCAGCACCCAGGTTAATGCCGTCACTTCGCCCACGCCCCCAATGGTCATCAACCGGGAAACCCGGTCTCGAATGTGCTCATGATGCTGCAACACGTCCACCAAGCGCCTTTGTACCTTTTCAAACAGCTCCAGATTGACCCGACTCAAACGGAGCAACTGGATCACCGAATCGGGAACGTCCTCTACGCTTTCGAGCAGATTCCGGAAATATCGCTTCCCGTGTAACTTTTTCTTGTTGTAGGGGGTTCCCACTTCCATCAGAAGACCGGCCATCTTGTTCTTCATTCGTACCGCTTCCCGGACGATAACGTTTCGATACCGCAATACCCGTCGAAGCTCGCGTATCGTTTCAGACGCCATATAGCATTCGGGCAACAGGTTGCACCGCAGTAAGTCGGCAAGCTTCTCCGCGTCCTCCTTGTCGCTTTTCTTCTTGGCCGCGGTAATGGCCTTGAGCATCTCGGGATGAGCCACCTTCAGTTCCACGGCGCGCGGTTTAAGAAAGTCGTAGATCCATCCCGTGAATAGCGTCGCCTCCATGGCGCCCTTCCAAGGCCTGTTGATTTCCCTTGTCCACTGATCCAGCACCCCCTTAACCGCATCCAAGGTTCCACGCCTTACTATCTTTCCGTCCTCAGTCTTTATACAATAGGTGATTGTTTTCTTGTGTACGTCCAGACCAATGTAGTAGATACTGTCCATTAGGAAGCCTCCTTGGTTGGTGTATGATTCTGAGCAAGCCCGAGCTTGGCTCAGCAGGCATTTAGCCTAATCTACCACCGGGGGGCTTCCAACTCTCAACTACTTATGCATTCTAACACCTTACCTATTAAAGCGATGCATTGAATCTTGCCTCGTCTGCAACTGGTAACTAGACATATCAAACCCCAATATAGCATAACATTTGGACGACGATTTGAGTGCATCATGTTCTGTGATGCTTGCGGAAGATTGTTCATCTCTGGAATACAAATTATATGCAGCTTGCGTGCCAAATTCAATAACAGATTTATTTTGCTTGGATTCTTCGATTCCGGGCTGGAATCGACCCCTGGATATTGCGCAGAAATTGAGCAATTGGCGGGTGCTGGCTGCTCAATCATTGAACAAGACGCCCTCACCCAGGCTTCGCTGCGCTTCCCGCTTCGCGAGGCTACGCCGGGATAAAATGCCGTGGCAGACCCTGACCTCTCCTCCCTCAACAGCCTCAGGATCTTCGACAGCGGGAGAGGGGACCGTATGTCCGGACTTTTGGAAATGATATGAGATTCGGGCGGAGCACAACATATGGTATAGGTCCAAATAGCCCCAAAAGTTCACCATCCTTGCCACCCCGGAGCCCAAGACCCGGGTCATGAGTGATCAAGGTATAATCTGCTATTTGTCAAAACCTTCGGTTGCGATTTCCGACCGGTCCCAGCTAAGCGCCTTTCCGGTTGGATCAGATAACACAAAACACATAGACATCCCCCTCGCAGTTTCGCTATTCTGTGAATGATTAAATCCATTCAACAGCCACCGAATTGAGCTACCCTGACCTTTTTGGAGGATGTCATGGCTTTATGTCTCCGGAAGGTGAAAAGCGTTGAGCCTCCAGTGGATCGTTTTATCCACTCAGGGGCTTTTTGATCGAGAGGTGATCCAGTGACCGCGGAGAGGGCAAAACGCAAGCTGACGGCGATTCTTAGTGCGGATGTGAAGGGTTACAGCCGCCTGATGGGGGAAGATGAAGGGGGTACTGTTGAAACCCTCAAGGAATACCGAAAGATTCTGAGCGGCCTGGTAGCAGACTACCATGGTCGAGTTATCGACTCTCCTGGAGACAACATCCTGTCGGAATTTTCAAGCGTTGTGGACGCGGTCGAGTGCGGGGTGATAATCCAGAAGGCACTTAAAGCGAAAAATGCGGAGCTCCCCGAAAACCGCCGAATGGAGTTCAGGATTGGTGTCAACCTTGGCGACGTCATCGAGGACGAAGATCGCATTTATGGCGATGGGGTGAATGTCGCAGCCCGAGTGGAGGGGCTCGCCGAAGGCGGAGCTGTCTGTATCTCGGGAACGGCGTTTGATCAGATCGGTAAAAAACTGCCGTTTGGTTATGAGTTTCTCGGAGAGCAGCAAGCAAAAAACATTGAAAAGCCGGTCCGTGTCTATCGTGTTCTTACCGATGCTGAAGCCGCCGGAAAGGTCATCGGCGAAGCGAAGCCCATGCCGTGGCGCCGGGCGGTGGCAAGTGCAGCCATAGTCCTATTCTTGGCCGGCGCCTTTGCGGCCTGGAACTTCTATCTGCGACCGGATATCGAATCCGCCTCCAAAGCTCAAATGGCGTTCCCGCTACCGGACAAACCTTCCATAGCCGTTCTCCCCTTCGACAATATGAGCGGAGATACGGAGCAGGAATATTTCAGCGATGGAATAACGGAGGAAATTATCACGGCCCTTTCCAAGATTGAACGCATTTTCGTTATCGCCCGCAACTCCACCTTCGCCTACAAAGGGAAGCCGGTCAAGATTCAAGAGGTAGCGAGAGAACTGAGGGTCCGCTATATCCTGGAAGGCAGTGTTCGCAGAAGTGATGACAGAGTTCGTATAACGGCACAGCTTGCGGATGCTCTAACGGGCAAACAGGTGTGGGCGGAACGATACGATAGGGATCTGAAAGACATATTCGCGGTGCAAGACGATATCACCAAAATGATTATCATAGCCCTTCAGGTAAAGCTGACCGAAGGGGAGCAGGCTCGTCTTTCCGGGAAAGGCACTGATAACCTCGAGGCCTATCTGAAGACCCTGCAGGCGCGAGAGCAATTCTATCGCATGAATAAACAGGGCAGCATGCGGGCCAGGGAGTTGGCTGAAGAGGCTGCGGAGTTGGACCCGAAGTATGCGGCTCCCTTTGTGATCCTTGCCCTCACCCACATGATGGATCTCTGGTTTAATTTCGCCGAATCCCCGAAGGAATCCATGCAATCGGCCGCGGAGGCTGCCCAAAAGGCCCTTGCTCTGGATAGCTCCGATCCCGCTACCTATACAGGATTGTGTATGTTGTACATCATGCAGAGGCAACACGATAAGGCCATTGAGGCAGGCAAGCGTGCCGTGGCGCTTAGCCCAAGTGGCGCTTCAGCCTTTAGCGCCTTGGGAACGGCGCTGATCTACGCAGGGCGCCCGGAGGAAGCGATCGTGTTTTTCCGGAAGGCAATAGATATGAATCCGTTTCCTCCCAGCATTTACCTGCGTAATTTGGGAGCCGCCTACCGCATGTCGGGACGGTACGAAGAAGCCGTCGTGGAGTACAGGAAATCCCTTAAAGAAGGCCCGGACGATTTGTTCACCCACTTGGGCTTGGCAATCTGCTATGTGTCTCTGGGGCGCGAGGAGAAAGCCCTGGCTGAGGCTGCGGAAATCCTCAGAATATATCCCGGCTTTTCTCTGGAGCATTTCGCAAAAACACTCCCTTACAAGCATCAGTCCGACATCGACTACGCCATCGCAAGCCTCCGGAAGGCAGGACTCAAGTGAGGTGCGGTAAGCGCGCAGGATCCAAAATGTATGCACATCACGTGTATCGTAACGTCGTTGGACTCTTCGACTTCGAACTAAGGCCGATACCTGGGCATTGCGCAGAATTTGAGCAATTGGTGGCGATCTGCCGCCTAAAAGTTGGGCAGGCTGGTCATGCTTGAAATCGAGGAAGGTTCCACCACGCTAACGGAATAGGATTCGGCTCGGACCCAAGATCTGGTATACGTCCAACTCGGACGAAAAGTCCACCATCCTTGCCAAATCATCCGCAGAGGGTTCGGTAGGGAAAACCTCTGCCAATGTCGACCCATTCATCGCGGGTTGTCTTGATCTATCCGCCGCTTCAAGTAATCATGGCCGGAGGGGCGGTCTTTCGACAGACTCAGGAGGGGCCCCTCCGGACCAAGGCTTGGATTACGCACACACCGGCGGTTTCCTGTGGATCCAGGGCCGGGCCTCTTCGAGCTGCCGGGCCAGGCGCAGCAGCGTGGCCTCGTCCGCGTACCGGCCGGCGAATTGCACGCCCACGGGCAAACCGTCCCCGGTCCAGTGCATGGGTAAGGAGACGGCCGGTTGTCCGCTGATGTTGTACGGAATGGTGAACGCAATGCCGGCCCGCATGAGTTTGCCGAATGCCGCGGCCTTTTCCGGAGCGCAGTATGGAACATCTCTGCCGTACCCCCGCACTCCGATAACAGTGCATCACAACGAATTGTTAAGGAACAACACGGCTGCAGTGGATGGGCGGTATTCTCGCGGCCCATGGTCTTGCCTGCTCTAACTGGGAAGCCAGACGAAAGAGCGTGCCTTCGTCACCAAAACGGCCTGCAAATTGCACCCCCAAAGGTATGCCTTTTTCGCTCCACTGTATTGGGACGGACATGGCCGGCTGGCCTGTCAGGTTGCAAAAAAACGTCAGCGCAACGAGGTTGATGGTGGCAGCTAAGCCCCTCTTCGGCTCCTCAGGGGTCGGCTGTAAGGCTTCGATCCTTGGAGGCGGAATCGTAAGAGTGGGGGAAAGGATCGCGTCGTATTTCCCCTGGTCATACCATTCGGCCACTTTCCGCGAAAACCGTTGACAGTCCTCCATGGCCCGCAGGTAATCCGCACCGGTCCGCTTCAACCCCGCCCGGTAGCTGACCCAGGTCAAAGGTTCCAAATCGTCCTGCGTGATGGTCTTGTTGAGTTCCTTCTCCCAATAGGCGACTACGTGGCCGGCAAACGATGTGAAAATAATACCGAAGCTCTGGGACAGGCTTGGATGGCTCAGGTCGTCTGGGGGGATCTCTTCAACAGTATGCCCCAGACTCTCACAAAGAAGGGCCGCGTCTCTTGCTGCACCCGAGCAATCCGGATGCACATGTGATTCCGTGTGCCACCCTGCGGGAACGCTCGTCAACAGCCCTATTTTTAAACGGCCTGGCTCGCGGTTGATCTCTTCCAGAAACGGTCGTTCTTTGGGAGGGGCCCAGTAAGGATCACCCGGTTGGGGTCCTGATGTAGCATCCAAAAGAGCAGCCGAATCTCGGACCGTGCGAGTGACCGCATGTTCGTGGACAATTCCCGAACCCAGGTCTCCAAAGAGAGGCCCGACGGGATTCCTTCCACGGGTTGGTTTGAGTCCGAACAGTCCGCAACACGCGGCGGGGATCCGAATGGAGCCCCCACCATCGTTTCCGTGAGCCATCGCTACGATCCCGGCTGCTACGGCGGCCGCGGAGCCGCCGCTCGATCCCCCTGTCGTTATGCTCACGTCCCAAGGATTATAAGTCAGTCCGTATAAAGCGGAGTCCGTTGTGGCCAGAAGGCCGAATTCCGGGACGTTGGTCTTTCCGACCACGATCAATCCGGCCGCCTTGTGTCGTCTTACCAACTCGCTGTCCAGTTTGGACATATACCCTTTCACAGCGCGGCAGCCCTCGTTGAGGGGCGCCCCTTTGTATTCAGCGATGAGGTCCTTCAGGAGAAAGGGTACACCGTAGAATATCGCGTTCGGGGAGGCGTTCTGATTGATCCGAGAATCGCTGGCTGAAGCGCTCTCTCGAGCCTGATCATACAGTTTGTGTACGACGGCATTAAGTTTTGGATTCAAGTTTTCTATTCGACGAATTGTCACCTCCAACAACTCGGATGACTTGATTTCACCCTGTCGAACCAATTCGCCCAGTCGTACCGCATCGAAACGAGCCAAGTCGTCCGTCATGTTCCCGTCTCCTTCCTTTCCCCCATTCCGGCATAGTAATTCTTGAGGTCGATCCGTTACAAAATCATGATTTCGGTCGATCGACCAGAGTGACCAGGTTCTTGAGCGCTTCGCGCTCCGTATCCAGTTCATTGACCGGCGCGTCCCAGTCCGGATAGCCGATGGCCATGCCTAGGATGATCTGTTTGGAATCCGGAATTCCCACGACGCTGCGAAGCTGCTCCGGATAGTCCACAATGGAGCGTATGATACAGGTTCCCAGCCCGTATTCCAAGGCCGCGTAAGCTATGGTGCCTGCCATGATGCCGGTATCCACCAGGGGCCAGCCGCTGGTGAGCGCCTTGTCGATGACCAGCACCACGGCCGCGGGCGCATCGTAAAACCGGTACATGGATTCGGTCCAGGCTTGTATTTTGTCTTTTTCGCCCTTACCGATGCCCAGAAGTCGAAACATTTGCTTGGCCAAGGCCACCTGGCGGTCCCGATACACGCCTCCGAGTCCGGGCGCCGTGCCTTTCTGCTGGGGTATGGCCACTTCGGGATGCGGGGGAACACCGGACCGAACCTGCTCCACATAGGCCTTTCGCAGCGTGTCGAGGGCCTCTCCCATGATCAAAAAGAACTCCCACGGCTGGGAATTCACGGACGAAGGCGCTCGGACGGCCGCGTTCAACAGATCCATGAGCGTGTCCACGGAGACCGCATCGGGTTTATAGGCTCGAACGGACTTTCGGACTCGAATGGCTTCCAGCAATTCCATAATCAAACCTCCATGTTAGGGCGTTTTAGAAAGGTTTCGGAGCGTTCCCCACTCTTCCAGCAGGGCCTTTACGGACCGCAACGCGCTCCTTGTGAACACGGTTCCGAGAGCTTTTACGGGTTTTCCGCGCTTCAGAAGGGTCAGGCCGTCCGCCAACGATACCACGAAATTCAGCAGCACGCTGGAATCGCGATAGCAATCGCTCATGCACATCGTGCAATGGTCCCGAATGAACGGAACGTGCTCGAAATCCTGGATGGAGCCCATTTTGGAAGGCCACATGTCGCATCGCCATACATCCAGATTCCAATCCAGGAAGAAATACTTGTAGCCTCCAAAACAGGGAAAGACCTGACGTTCGCCCCGCTGCAGGCGGAGCATATCCTTGAGCGATTCCGAGGGATTGAGCACCCGGAAACGGGACTTCAGGCGGAGAATTTCGTGAAACGCGCCGGCGAGTTCCGCGGGCGTCCGGTGCAGCAAGGAAGACGTGTCCGAAAATACCAGCGATGAGGCTCCGATGCTTCGTTTGGGGTAGGAAAAGGTGACGGTCCGGAACCCGAGATCCTCGAGGAAGGAGGCCAACCGGTCGTAATCGTCGACCAGCCTGCTGATGGTCACCGAGGCCACGCACTCGATGAGTAGTCGATTCAAGAGCCGGGTGGATTCACGGATGCGCCCGCACACCCCGGGCAACCCCCGATTCTTTTCGTGCGCTTCCTCGGACGGGGCGTCTATGGACACGATCAAGGTCTTGAGTCCGCTTTTCCGGAGAGCTTGAACCGCTTCCGGGTCCAGCCTCGATCCGTTGGTGCACACGGAAGGCCGGATGCCTTTTCCCACGGCGTACGCCGCCATGTCGTAGAGTTGCGGGTGAAGAAACGGTTCTCCTCCGGAAAGGGTGATGTAACGAACGCCCCTCCCATGCAATATATCGATGGCATGACGGTAGTCGTCATACCCCATGAGCTTGCCCTGCTGCACGCGTTTCTTGTCCACGGCGTAGCTGCAGAAGTCGCACCGCGCGTTGCACCGATTCGTCACGGCGATGTTGCAGATGGCCGGGCCTCCATGGGCCACCATGGTCGCGGTTTCGCGAAGCCGGTTACGTGCGCATGGACGCATAGGTTTGCTCATTGACCCAAGGTTTTCAAAAGTGTTCCCCCGTGCATGCTTACGTCCCGTCAACTCCTCCAGGGTTAGGAAACCCGCATCGGGCCGACCGGCCCGGTCTTGTCCGGACATCATGTCCGCCCGGCCGGAAATTCCGAAAACGCGCGGCAAACCTCTTCCGGCCGGCAGTAGTCGATTCTCGGATGTCGGGGGACCCATTGAAAACGCCGGTAAAACAGCTTTCCTCCGTGGGGCGGCCGCGTGTAATCGTATGCGGCCAAAGGACGAAACGCTTCCTGCCTGGTGCGGATGTGACGCAGGTTTCCCCGCTCGGACCGGTAGCAGGATAGGGCTCGTCGCTTGAGTTCGCGTTCACGGCCTTCGAGGCGGAGGATTTCCTCCGTTCCAGAGGGAGACAGGAATTCCTGGCTCGTCACCTTGCCGTTGAAAAAGTGATATTCGCTGAATTCCCAAACTTCCGCGAATCCCAGGAGCGTGCTCGCCAGAAAGTTGGCCGTATCGTGGTCCTGATGGCCGCCTTCATAGGCCGGCGCCCAAAGTATATCGATCTCGAATCGCTGAACGGCCTGAATCAGAGCGTCCCGGGTCTCCTTCAACCACGTTTTCAACGTGCGCGTGGGGATGTCCCGAAAAAAAGCGGGTTCGATGTCCAAGAGCTTGGCGGCGGACAGGGCCTCATCCTTTCGCCGGCGCACCCTCCGGTCATAGTGGGCCCGCTGCCATTTCCACAAGCATTCCCGCGCGGGTACGCCGGTGGTCAGATACGCGCCGAAGAGTTTGGCGCCTCCGGCATGGGCCCGGCCGACCGCCGCGCAACACCCCACCACTTCGTCGTCCGGATGGGGAATCAGGATCAGGATGCGTTTTCCAACCAACGGATGCTCCGACCGGCGCAGGTGGTGAGGGTCGCTGCTTCCGCCTTCCGGCGAAAAGTTTTCCGACTCGACAAGCACTCAGTGTAACAGCTTGTATAAATACTACAATCCGGCGCCGGTGGCAACTGTTCCAAAGCTCCGTATCCGGTCTTGGCGAGATTTGGGGCGGGGCGTACGTTGTCCCAATTTGAACCGATAAAACGAGTGTGCCCGGACTGGTCCGGCATTTGGCTTGACCTCGTGCAAGACATCATATATATACCATTGAACATTCAATAAAGCGCGTTTCAGGCCCCGCTATACATAGGGGATTGCATACAACAACCGTCTATTTTTGGTTGAAGCGATCCCCTATTGTCGTTTCACGAGCACGAACGAAGAAGGGAGAAGGAGATGAAATGTCTGCGTGCAGTTCCAATGTGGATCCTGTTGATTCTGTGCAGTCAGGGCCTGGCTCTGTCCTATTCGGGCGGTAATGGCGCTCCGGCCGACCCGTATCAGATATCCTCGGCGGACGATCTCCAGCAACTCATGAATACGCCGGGCGACTGGGGAGCGCACTTTATTTTGACCCGAGATATCGATGCCTCGGGCCTGATTTCACCTGTGCCCATTGGTTTCACCGGTACCTTCGACGGAAAGGGGTACGCGGTCTTAAATCTCACAATGGTTCTTCAAAGCCGATATAGGGTGGGTCTGTTCGGTTATATTCAAGGGGGGACTGTACGGAATCTGGGTGTGGTGGACTGCAATATTACAGGATGGGGCTTCGTGGGAGGGCTGTGCGGCGAGAATGTGGGGGGCGCTATCATCAATTGCTACGTCACCGGCAGCGTAGTATCACCGGGCGGAGGCGTAGGCGGCCTCTGCGGAAGGAATCAAGGGCAGATCGCCCAATGCTATTCCACGGCAATCGTGGGATCAAAAGTTTCTTTTAAGAACAGGGGTTCCGCTCGGGCGGGGGGCTTCTGCGGGAGAAATGAGTACGGCACCATCAGTGACTGTTACGCCACAGGGAATGTAACCGCAGGGAGAAGCCGCGCGGGAGGTTTCTGCGGGATGATCTATGGCGGTACCATCACCAACTGCTACGCTACAGGCCATGTCTTCACGGGCGATGAGTTGGAGGATGGATATGCCGGTGGATTCTGCGGAGAACTTCTCTACGGCGCCATCAGTAACTGTTATGCGACTGGAAACGCCACTGCGGGGCACACCAATTTATCTCTGGCTTCTTATGCCGGAGGCTTTTGCGGATTCAACAGGGCCGAAGGGCGGATTACTCAATGCTATGCAATGGGGGACGCCAAAGCCGGAGACCAGAATGCAGGTGGTTTCTGTGGGCAAAATTCGGGATTGATTACCCGATGCTATGCTAAAGGAAATAGTGAAACATTTGTATATGCCGGAGGGTTCTGCGGGTCGAACTATGGTCAAATAGCCAGGTGCTATGCCACAGGCAATGCCGGGGCATCTATAGATCAGGCCGGAGGGTTCTGCGGCTACAACTATTCAGCCATATCCAACTGCTTTTCAACCGGCAACGCTCATGCCGGCGATACATGGGCAGGGGGGTTTTGCGGAGTCGCCGACGGCGGCTCCTTTACAAACTGTTATAGCACGGGGGTGCCTTCGGTCGTAGGGGGTTTTCCGGGATTACCGGGTATGGCAGGGGGGTTTTGCGGCAAACATGACTCAGGCACGTACATCGGCATCTTCTGGGATGTGCAGGCATCGGGATTTTCGGAAGGATTCGGAAACGGATACGTGAATTCTCAGGTTCAAGGAAAACCTACTTCCGTTATGCACCAACAAGCGACGTTCGAAAGCGCCGGATGGGATTTCAGGAGTATTTGGACGATCTTGGAGGGGTATACGTACCCCTGTTTCAGGGACATGCACAGCCCTTTTCCAACTCGCCTTCCTGTCGATCCATCTTTGGCCGTAGGCGTTCCTGCGTTGACCAAAGCAGGCGCCGCCGTTTTCCTGTGCCTGGTGATGATAGGGATGCTGTTTCTCGGAAGGAGAATGAGCAGAAGGAACGTCCGGCCGGATCGTTGTGGTTCCTGATCGCGGATCTATTCCGGGAAAACCTTCCCTTCCCCGTAGGTTATCGTATTCGTTACGTAACGGTGGGCAACGCAGCGCAAGATCCTCGTCATAGCCTCCTCCCATAACCCCGGGGCGGCCTGCCGAAGAAGTTGGCTACTCTGCGCCATACCGGCGCCAGATCCTTCTCGAAAACCTCTTTCCATGTCGGCCACTGCGACTTCATGATCTTGCGCGCCGCTTCTCCCATGTGTGTGCCGTGGTCCCGATCGTGGATCAGGTTCCGGATTTCCTCCGCCCAGGTCCGGGGAAGGTTCGAAGCAACCAGCACACCGTCCTGTCCGTTGCTTATTACGAGCTGCGCCGCACCTCCTTCAGCAGGCACCAGCACCGGCAAGCCGGAAGCTCTGGCTTCCAGAACCACGTTGGGACAAACTTCGATCCGCGACGGAAACGCCAGGGCGTCCGAGCCGGCATAAAGCCACGCAAGGGTTGAATGATGCACCACACCGGGCAGGGTAACGGAGTCGCCGAGTAAACGCCGGATGATTTCTTTTTGATCGCCTTCGCCCACGAACAGGACATGGATATTCTCGCCCTCATCCAGGAGCATGCGCGCGGCCCGGGCCAGGGTCATGACGTTTTTCCCCTGGTCCAACCTTCCTGCGAAAATCACGACAAAGCGGTCCTCCGGAATGCCAAAGGTTTCCTGTAACCGAAGCCTGTCACGAAGACGGGGATGGAACCGTTTGGTGTCAATGCCCCTGCGCAGGAAAGAAACGCCTTTGCCGGGAAAGAGCCGGGCCATCCGGCGCAGGTCTTCCTCCTTGGATACCAGAATCCAACGGCAGCGCTTGGCGAACCGTTCCAACTTTCGGCTCATAAAGGACGAAAAAACATCGTCCAGGTGAAACCGGTCCAGCAGCAGCCGGCTGCACACCCCATTTCCGGTAAGATTACGGATGATCTGAGCCGAGTATATTTTAGTGTATTTCGGGGTGTCCGTGTGTATGGAAGTGACCAGAGGAATGCCGTACAGACGCCGGGCGACGAGAGCCGTTTTGGCCATGGCGAAAAACGCGTCGGTCGTATGGATAACGTCATAATGTTTTAGATAGGGAAGCAACCTCGGATGGAGAGGCGCCAGGTCCGTGTGATCCGCAACTCCGCGCATGGATCGGAATCGGGACGTACTCAGGGCGGGTGGCAGGACCGCAAAGCGCACATTCTCGGAGAGCATATAGGCTTTGGGTCGATCACCCTGAAAATGGATGGTAAGATCGATTTCTTTCCGGAAGGCCTCGGCGGCTTCCGCGAACCGTTCCCAGCATTTTACCTGACCCCCGGCCTCGGGGCCCCACTTGAGATCGACCAAGACTCCGACAGAAAGCATAGGGTAATCCTTAATCATCTGAGTGTGCGCAGTCCAGCGCCTATCGGCAAAAAGGGACTTCTATCGGAACTATGTTGAAATACAAGATACTCTCACCCGGGGTCTCGCCGCCCTCGACAAGCTCGGGCTCTACGACAGAGGGCGCGCTGCATGTAAACCGGGTTTCGGACTTGATCCTAGTCTCCTGAAAAGAGTTATAAAAGACGCCTATGTTCGCGAATTCCTCGCAAGCGTAATCGCTGAACGCTTCTGAACAACGTCTGATTTTATCCGCGCGCCTACTTTGTTTCAAGGCTCCGCGATCGATGATCGGCTTTTTGTATCCCCATGAATCCGCATTTATTCGATGGAAGTGAACGAGGATGGAGACCGATCGATGGACCGGCGTTTCGGGAAGCTCGCCATGCGGTTGCGAACGCCTTGTCCGCCCGCCTAAGGTTGATTTCCGATCATTCGTCCACAGGAGACTTGCAAAGGATTGCCGCACTGAATAAAGTATAACGTAAAGACCGTGCCAAGAAGGATCTCAAATATGCCGTTACCTGTAAGTGAAATCCTGAAAGACCTGTTCTTTATCGAGCGGGGCTACCTTAATGGAAACCATTTCGTGTACCGGGGCGAGGAGCCCGTACTCATCGATACGGCTTATAAGACCGGATTTCCGGAAACGGAACGTCGGATTCGCGAGCTGGGCGTCGATCCGGCCGCAGTCCGCCTGATCGTAAACACGCACACCCATTGCGATCATGTGGGGGGCAACCGGTTCATACAGGAACGCTCCGGTTGCCGCGTGGCGCTCCATCGAATCGGAAAAAGCTTCATCGAATCCCGGAATGCCTGGGCCACATGGTGGAACTACTACCACCAGGAAGCGGACTTTTTCAACTGCACCGGAGCGCTGGATGACGGTGACGAACTGGCGGTGGGGCCTCACTGGTTCCAGGTGTACTATACGCCCGGGCACGCTTCCGACGGCATCGTGCTGTACGAGCCCAACTCAAAGGTACTTATATCCTCCGATACGCTTTGGGAAAAAGACATGGCCGTGTTGACCGAGCGAGTCGAGGGTTCCACTGCGCCTTTTCGCATGATGGAATCGCTGGAGCGTATTCGTGAGCTGGATGTGGAATGGGTCTATCCCGGGCACGGGAAGCCGTTCACACATTTTCAAAGCGCCGTAGCCAGAGCTATGAAGCGGGTTGGAGATCGTATCACCCATCGAAGGCGCATGGGTTGGGACGTGCTCAAGAAGATTACCATTTATACGCTGCTTATGCGTGGCGAAGCCGAAGAACGTTCGTTCTTTTCGACGTTGATGAAAACGGTGTGGTTCAGGGAGACGGCGGATCTATATTTTGACGGCGACTATGAAACAACGTATCATGAAACCATGAACGAGCTGACACACAAGGGAGTGCTACGTCGGGAGGGCGGTACCCTGTTCACAACAATAAAGCCCTGACAGGCCCGTGAACGCCCGTCTGTTCGATCCGGGAGGAAAGACCCGGGTTCGGCCGATCCCGCAGAACACCAAATGAAAAGTAATGTTTCCGATTTTCATTCGAACGAATGAAATGAAACATTGATTTTTTTGTGTGCGGTTCATTTCGGTACGCGATCCTTCTCTTTGATTCACATGCGAGCCTGTGGAAAGGAGCCTTTGCATGAGCGACCAACAAGTTCCGGTAAAAGTGTATACACTCAGTACGTGCACTCATTGTAAGAGCACCAAAAAGCTTTTGGGAGATTGTGAGGTTCAGTACGAATTTGTGGATGTGGATCTGCTGGATGGAGACGAGCGAAAAGCGATCCTTGAAGATGTCAAGAAGTTCAATCCGAAGTGTACGTTTCCCACGATCATCATCGGGGATAAGGTGATTGTCGGGCACAAAGAAGACCAGATCAAGGAGGCGCTCGGATTATGACGACTCAGGTGGAGCAGCTCTACGAAATGCTCAAGAAGACTCAGGAAGCGAAGGGCTACTACTTCAACGAGGACAAGGAACGGACCTTCGATCTGTTGGAAGCCTTGCTTACGAACAAAGAACGATACGGGTATATGTGCTGTCCCTGCCGGCTCTCTTCCGGAGATCGGCAATGGGACAAGGACATCATCTGTCCCTGTGTATATCGGGTGCCGGACGTGGAGGAGTACGGAAGCTGCTACTGCAATCTGTACGTATCCAAAGAATGGAACGAGGGGAAAATTCCCCACGAATACGTACCCGAACGACGGCCCGAGGAGAAGTTCCGATTTTAGAGTGCCTTGAATTGTTGGGTTTCGCTACGCTCAACCCAATCTACCGGCCCGGCAGCCGTAGGTTGGGTCAGCGAGCGTAACCCAACATAAATTAAGACCCCCTGGGGTTCTATGTTGATGGCGAGCGAAACGAGCGTAACCACATCCCTAGGAGCGCCGAGCCCCAGCTCGGCCCAGTTGTTGGGTTAGCGAGCGAAGCGAACGTAACCCAACATCTCCCTTACACGTTACTTCCCTCTCTGATAAATCAGCCCCGTAGCGAAGTCATCATCGAGCACCAGATCCATAGCCGCGCGAAAATCCGAGGGATTGTGTCCTTCCGGGATGGGGTGGACCCACTCTTTCAGATGATCCCAGGTCTTGTATTGCTTATCAAAGGTAACGCAGGACGTATACACGTGGAGGAAGGAAAAGCCCGGGTGCCGGATACCCTTCGCGAGGATTTCACCGATAAGGCGGGGTTCGCCCGCGAACAGCCGAGCCACGAAGGACGCGCCGTAGGACAGGGCCATCAGTGTCGCGTTGAGGGGGCGTTCCACAGTGCCGGAAGGAGACACTTTGGTTTTGAAACCGGCCGGCGAACTGGGTGACGGTTGCCCTTTGGTAAGGCCGTAAATGGAATTGTCAAACAACACGTAGCTGATGTTGATGTCCTTTCTGGACGCGTGGGGTAGGTGTCCGCCTCCGATGCCCAATCCGTCACCGTCTCCTCCCACAGCCAGCACGGTAAGCTCCGGATTGGCGAACTTGACCCCAGTAGCCACGGGTAGGGATCTTCCATGAGTTGTGTGGAGTCCGTACGTGTTCGAGAAAAAAGGATAGCGCCCGGCGCATCCGATGCCCGAAACCACGACCACCTTATGGTGCGGGATACCCAGTTGCTTAAGCGCCGCGTTGATGCCCGCGTGAATCCCGAAATAGCCGCATCCGGGGCACCAGATGGGAAGCCGGCCCGAGCGAAAGGAGAAGAGCTCTGAATCTTCGATGCGCTTGACTTGCTCTGCGAGCACTGGACCCGGCGTTTTCATGAATCGGTTTCTCCCAAAATTTCGAGAATCTTTTTGTAGATAACGGACGGCGGCATGGGCAATCCTGTGACCCGGTTCAACCGAAGCACTTCCTTTCTGTGAAGATGACCGACGAGATTGGCCAACTGACCTTCGAAATTCAATTCGGCGATGAGTATCTCATCACAGCGGGACATGAAATCGCGGATCGCATCTTCGTGATAGGGATAGATTGCCGTGAGTTTTAATGCACCCACTTTCAGACCCCGTTCACAGGCCCGGTTAACCGCCTCGTGTACGGATCCGAAATTGCTTCCCCAACCTATGACCCCGAGATCCACCCGGCCTCTGGGCGTGTGCTCGACGGGCGATGGGAGATCCTCGAGGGCCGAACGAAGCTTCCGATATCGTTTTTCGGTCATCTTCGAGTGGTTCTCAGGAGTGTAGTCCGGCAGACCTTTCTCCGTATGTTCCAAGCCCGTGGCTGCGAAAATATACCCCTCCATACCCGGGAGGGCTCTAGGTGAAATGCCGGATTCCGTGATCTTGAAACGGCGGTACCGCTCTTTTGCATCGGGATCGGGATATACGGTCATGTCCTTACGGGCATCGTCCTCCGCGACAGGCAGCGGAACGCTTTCAACGCGATTGTCCAGAAAGAAATCCGTAAGTACAATAACGGGAATCTGATATTTTTCCGCCAGTTGAAAGCTTTTTATCGTCAGATGGTAGCATTCCGGGACGTCCGTGGGCGCGATGACAATGCGGGCCGAATCGCCGGGACCGCCGAACACGGCGGCATGGAGATCCGATTGTTCGGTTTTGGTGGGGAGGCCGGTGGCCGGGCCGCCCCGCTGGGCATTGATGATCACGGCCGGCGTTTCAGACATCACCCCGTGGGTGATCAGTTCGGTCATAAGGGCGAATCCTGGACCGGACGTGGCGGTCATGGAACGTTTTCCCGCGAAAAAGCCCCCCAGTACACCGCCGATGGAAGCGATTTCATCTTCCATTTGCATCAGCCTTCCGCCGCGCTCGGGAAGCCTCTTGGCCAGATACTCCATAATGGGCGTGGCCGGAGTGATGGGATACCCGAAATACAGATGCAGACCCGCGTCCAACGCTCCCTCGGCAATGGCCGTGTTTCCCGACAGCATCACTATTTCCGGGCCTTCTTTCGGGGGAGGAAACGAGACGGGATCCCAAAGACGTTCGGAGAACCGTTCCAGGGCATAGGCAACCCCGGCCTGGAAGCAGCGGACATTGGATTCCACGACCTTCTGACCTTTGGATTTGAACTTCTTGACAATAGCCGGCTCGAAGAGTTCCGAAGGAACCTGGAACACGGCGGCGAAGCCGCCCAAAGCAACAAGATTTCGGCCCCGGTCGCTTCCGGCGGCTTGAGCGGCCAGATCGGTGAACGGCATACCGAACAGGGCCGTGGCAGGCTCGACATGGGCCGCGAGAGAGGATTCTTCCGGCACCAGGGTAGGGGGCTGATTGTCGAAAAACACTGCGGAATGCTCTGTGAGGAACGGTACCCTGGACAGGGACTGCTCGTCATTTAACGAGATGAGCACGTGGGTATGTTCCTCGAGGGCCGTTCGACGCTCGTGTCCTATACGGGACCGCGTAACACATCGGCCGAAGCCTCTTATCTCGGCGGGATAGGAATCGAAAGCCAGGACGGAAAGGCCCCCACGAGACATGCCCTCGTTGATCAGTCCTCCCGCTGCAATGGTGCCGTCTCCGGCCATTCCACACACTTCTACCGTGATGTCCAGCTTGGGCATATCAGAAATCCCTCCACCAGGACGTATTGACTCGGACATCGTCGCACAAAATAGTCTCGCCTTTAGGTTCGGCTTTCATTTTTTCGCCCAGAAGATTCAAGGCGGCGATACGGCCGAGGCTCACCGCGTTGTCATGCCCGATACTGACCCAGTAGTCCCGGATGTGCGTATGGTAAACCTGGGCGCAATCGCCTGCCGCGTACACGCCTTCAAAGCCGGTGTTCAACGTTTCATCAACCAGCACGCCCCGCTCGATGGTCAGGCCCGAGCGCGCCAGAAACCGAACGTGGGGCACCAGGCCGAAAAATGCGCCCACCAGGCCCACCCGGAATCGCTCACGGTCCGCCGTCACTTCGAATAGGTCTTCGTTGATCCGGGTCACGCTCCGGAGCTTACGTCCCTCGAGAACCTTGACTCCCTGGAGACTCAACCTGTGGGCCGCCTCCTGGAACACTTCCGGCTTGCATCGGACCGGCCGGAAAGCGTCTTCATTCAACACGAAACGCACTTCTTTTCCCAGCCGAAGCAACGCCTTTGTGACGGCCAGGGAAGTCAGATCTCCGCCCACAATCAATACCGAGTCCACTCGATGCAGGCGTTCGATCCATTTGCGGGCGTCGGAAAATGTTTTGAACGTAAGAAGCAGGTCTCTAAACACGAGCAACGGCTCGGGGATTCTCGGTTTGCCGCCTACCGCCAGAATCAAGCCGCTGAAGCGGACCGTTTCCTTGTGTTCGAGCAGTAGGTTTCGCTTCGAGAAATCCACGGCCACAACCCGCTGTCCCAGGCGCAGTTTGATCCGGTGGGTCCGGTAATGCTCGAGAGCCGCTGCGTACACCTCATTTTCCGGGATGGTTCCGGCAACAAAATCGGGCAGCAGGTGGGGTCGATAGAAGCGCTCATGTTCGGCGCTGATCATGGTGATTCGGGCCTCCGGAACCTTTTGCCTCAATGTCAATGCGGCCTGGTTCCCGGCCGGTCCGTTTCCGATAATGACGAAATGCTCGTCATGCATGGCTCGCACCTTTTTCATGGATTCGCTCCACCCGTTCCACCCGCGTCACGGATATACAATCCACCGGACACACGCGAACGCACTCGCCACACCTTATGCAGCGGGAGTTGTCGATGACTACGGCATTGACTTCCCGCCAGTTGGCCGTTTCCTCCAGACCGACAACGGCTCCGTCGTCATTGAGATGGATCCGGCTGACCAGCTTGATACAGTCTCTGGGAGCTACATCAATGCAGTACCGGCAGTAAATGCATCGATTCAGATCTATTTCGTAGTGCAGGTAGCACAGGTAGCAGCGTTTCGCTTCCTCGGAGGCCTGTTCCCTGGAAAAGCCCGTCTCGACTTCAACGGCGCCGTCCTCGAGTCGCGCTCCCGCGGGTTCTACAGTGGGCATCTCCTGTCTGGGGAGATAGTCCCAGCTCCGCTCCCTATCCGTGGCTTTTGTGTCTTGCTGACGAACGCATGTCTGACGGAAGATCCGGCCCGTCAGACTTTCGGCGATACGTTCAGCGGCTTCTCGGCCGTCGGCAATGGCCTCGATCACCGTCGAGGGACCGGTCCTATAGTCACCGGCTACGTAAAGGCGAGAAATCGAGGTTTGTATCTGCTCGGGGGACACCTCGAGCCGACCGTCGGAATTCCCGCCGCCGGGGAAAGGGAAGGGTGCGGGCTTCTGCCCCACGGCCACAACAATGGAATCCGCGGGCAGGACGAACTCGCTTCCCTCTATGGCTTCGATCCGGCGCCTTCCGTCCGGTCCGAAACCTACGGGACGGGTTCGGAGAAACTCCACTCCTTCCGCCCGATCCCGGCCGAGTATGCGACTCGATGTCATCAGCGGCAGAATGCGGATCCCCTCTTTCTTGGCTTGAAAGATCTCGTCTTCGGTGACCGTAAAGTCCTCTTCCGTCCTCCGGATGCAAATGGCCACGTCTTCCGCCCCTGATCTCAGGGCCGTTCGGGCGCAGTCGAAGGCGGTAAACCCTGCCCCCAGAACCAGCACCCGTTCCCCCAATTCCGGCAAACGGCGGGCCTCGAGATCCATCATCATGTTCAGGCCCGTCAACACGCCCGGCAGCTTCTCGCCTGGGATACCCAAATCTCTGGGAACGTAGCATCCGGCAGCGAGCAGGACCGCATCGTGCTGATCGAGAAGCTCCTGTAACGAGACATCAGGTCCCACTCGGCAACCGGTTTTCAGTTTGATTCCCATTTCCAGAATGGCGTCAATCTCGGCCTTCAGAACGTCCCGGGGAAGCCGAAATCGGGGTATGCCGTATTTCAGCATGCCTCCCGGTTCGTCAAAAGCTTCCAGCAGAGTTACCTTTATGCCCACGGCGGCCAGGTCGTGAGCCGCGGCCAATCCCGCCGGGCCCGCTCCCACGATGGCGATCGTTTTCTCCATGGACGGGGAGATGCGCTCGGGATTCAAAGGTGCACGACGAAAATCCGAGGCAGCCCGTTTGATGTGACAGATGTTCACCGGCCTGCCCAATTCGAGTTCTCCATGGCGGCAACGGTCTTCACACGGACGTGAGCAGATGCGTCCGAGAACTCCCGGTAGTATGTTGGCTGTCCGGTTGATTTGGTAACTCTCGTCATATCGATGCTCGAACAGGCATCGGATGTACGCTGGAATGTTGGTCCCCGCCGGACATCCGCTCTGGCAGGGGACATTGACGTCCATGTAGTAGGCGTCCGCGGCATCCGTTGAGTAGGCAACGGCAGGTGCTTCTACGGTCGCGTCCTTGTTCTCTGCGGGATAGGCGCCTTTTGTCTTCATATCTGGCTCGCTTAAATTTCAGGTCCGAAAGGGAAGCAGGCCTTTTCAGACCCATTGGCATCCAAGTGACGTATGTACAGCCGGCGTTCAAAGTAAGATTAGTTTACCTACAGGGGGGACCTCGAATCAACTATTTTCAATCCGCATGGGCCGGAGCATGGTTCGTCTTTCCCTTGGGGAATCTTTACGGACAAGCTTTCGGCAAAAGTTTTCCCGAGCTTTCCGAATGAGAATCATCCGCAGGACGGTGTCGCCTGAAGCGGACGAGATAGCGGCACAAGCCGTTTTAGCCGTTGCGCTGAAGGGATGACGCTAAATCAATCATGCGTATAGGTGACGAGTCGTGTGTCGGGTAACGTTCTCTTCGTTATGTGGATGTTTGATGTAGTGAGCGGATGAAGGTTTAGCTAATTGGATACATGCCAAGCCCCTTCGGCTATTTTATGAGGCTTTCAAAAACGAGGGCTTCAACCAGCCTAAGCAGTAACATGTTCACTTGGTCCGTGGAGAACATGAATCCCCCCGAGGTGTATGCATAAAGATCAAGGATCAATGAAGCATTAGCTTGGAACTTGTCCTCAGTTTCTATTAATGCATTCTCGTCCTATATCCGGAATTTATGTTCTTGACACCTATGATCATTTTTATGATGATTGGTAACAGTTCACGACTATCAGATGATACGGATTCAGGAGTGATTCTGATTTACATTATTTTGTCACCCATACTAAGCTGAGGCTTCTATCACTAAAGAATTTTCATCATGCATCCGATACTAGACCAGAGCTTGCATATCATAGGGCATAAGGAAGTTTTCTTATATCAAAAAAAGGCCGGGAGTTCTTCAAAGCCATAAGCGGTTCTGAAACAGCTCGAGTCCAACACGGGTGGTCTCGCAAAAAAAACCAATGACGCCGTTGTTGCGTTTCTAACATATTGATTTTATTATATTCCATATGGACCGGTACAAGTTTTACGTAGGCATCGACACCGGCCAAGGAGGCTGACGCGTTCGTTGAATTGTGACGACAAGTTAAATAAATTTAGGTAGTTAGGTGATTTAATAAGCATTTTCGGTTGGATTGCGATTCTACTTAAGACGTCCGGTGTACTTGATTTTCGGAGGAAGCATGTTTTTTGTGCCTAAGATTCTTGTCGTGGACGATGACCCCCTGATGTGCGGCAGTCTGAAAGAACTCCTGACGAGCCAGGGGTATGAGGTGACGGCCTGTACGAGCGGGCGCGAGGCTTTGGAGGTTATGAGCGACACCTCGTTTGATCTGGCGCTGCTGGACATTGTCATACCGGACATCAGCGGCTACGGCGTGATGGATTATATACAGCGTCACAGTCCGGAGACGCTGGTGGTCACCATCACCGGATACGTATCGGTGGAATCGGTTTTGGAGGTGTTACGCAGAGGCGCTTATGATTACCTGAAAAAGCCTTTTGAACTGGAAGAATTGCTCAAGGTAGTCGAGAATGCCACAAACCACAAGCGACTGGAAAACGACCGAAAGCGGGCGGAGGACGCGCTCCGCGAGAGTGAGGAGCGCTATCGGACACTCGTCGAAAACATCGATATCGGCATTACCCTGATGGATGCGCAACATACGATCATCATGACGAATTCGGCTCAAGGTCGTATGTTCGACACATCGCCGTCCGCCCTCGTCGGAAGCAAATGCTACCGGGAATTCCGAAAACGTGATTCCGTATGCAGCGAGTGTCCGGGCGTTCGCGCCGTGACAACCGGTTTGCCGGCAGAGATGGAACGTGAAATCATCAAGAAGGACGGCAGTCGATCCGATTTGAAAGTTCAAGCGTTTCCGACCTTTGGGAAAAACGGAGAAGTTTCCGGATTTATTTATGTTATTGAAGACATCACCGAAGCAAAGCTGTTGCAGAGGCAGGTGGCCACCAGTGAAAAACTGGCTTCTCTCGGACTGCTCACGTCCGGAATTGCTCACGAAATCAATAATCCCAACAACTTCATCAGCTTTAACATTCCCATACTACGCGACTACCTGAAGGAACTCCTCCCCATAGTGGATAATCATGCGGAAAAGCATCCGAATTACCAGTTGTTCGGCATGTCTTATTCCGAATTCAGGGGGGATCTTTTCAGGCTTTTGGACAATCTCGAACATGGCTCCAATCGGATCAACGCCACTATTTCCAGCTTGAACGAATTTGCACGGGAAAGTTCACAGGACAAGGGCCAATGGATCGACTTGCGTCATGTGATTGAAAAAGGTGTGGCTATTTGCCGGGGAGAGATAAAGAAAAGGGTCAAATCATTTGAATTGGATATTCCGGAAGGCATGTCTCCGATCTTTACCAATCCGGAGGCTCTGGAACAGATATTGATCAACCTGTTGATCAATGCGGCTCAGGCCATGAACAAAAATGGATCGTGGATGAAGCTTTCGATTCGATATAGAAAAAACACGCAGGATGAATTGATCATCGAGGTGAGCGATAATGGATGCGGAATCGAAGAAGGCCAAAGGCAAAAGATCTTCGATCCGTTTTACACTACCAAGGGTCCAGGTGTAGGAACGGGCCTCGGCCTTTACGTCTGCCATAGTATTGTCGAGCGGGAGGGATGGCGTATCGAGGTGGACAGCCAGGCCGGCGTAGGGAGCAAGTTCAGATTGGTGCTTCCCAAGACCACCAAACATCTTTGGAAAAATAACAATCTCAGCGCTTTTTGTGACCTCAGAGCCGACCCTACAGCAGTGCATGAAAAACCCCGCATGGCTGTTTAAGCCTCGCGCGTTGACGTCCGGAAACGTGGCCACCATGCTCCAAAGGGAAGAACGTTGCAGGTGCGCTCGCGTCTTTTTGTAATAAGGGGATTTCGGTTTCCTCTCTCGAATCGGGTTCAATCCGCATGAGCAACAGCATACTGGTCATCGACGACGAACGGGATTTTCTCGAAAGCGTTCGGAGAGGGCTGATTACCGCCGGCTTCAAAAACGTACGGATAGAAAGTGATCCGATACGAGCGGCTGAACTGTTTCGAGAGGAAGATCCGTTCGACTTGGCTTTGATCGATATTACCATGCCGAGTATGAGCGGCATGGAACTGCTCGAATTCATCCGTACCCAGAGCCCGAATACCGAGTGCATTATGGTCACGGCGCTCAATGAAGCTCGAATGGCCGTGGAGAGCCTGCGAAAAGGCGCGTACGAATATCTGGTCAAGCCTGTGTCCAGAGACGACCTGGTCCAGGCGGTCGATCGAGCGTTGGAACGGAAACGGTTGCTGGACATCCTGCATCTTTCAAAGCGGGCCGTCCCTCCGGGCTTGGAACATACCGAGGCCTTTCTGCCCATCATCACACAGTCCAAGAAATTGATCCGGGTGCTGAAGGAAGCGGAACTGCATGCTCCCAGCAATGTGCCCGTATTGATCACCGGGGAAAGCGGCACGGGCAAGGAACTGTTGGCCAGAGCCGTTCATCTGGCCGGCACAAGAGCAAACGGTGTTTTCACCGCAGTAAACATGGCGTCTCTCACAGGTACTCTGTTCGAGGCGGAATTTTTCGGGCACACCAGAGGCTCGTTTACCGGCGCCGACCGGGAGCGTTCGGGATACCTCGAGCGAACCCACAATGGAACCCTGTTTCTAGATGAGATCGGGGTATTGCCTCCGGAACTGCAGGGGAAGCTTCATCGGGTCCTGCAGGAAGGGGAATATCTTAAATTGGGAAGCAGCCGTCCAAGAAAGGTGGATGTCCGCTTTATAGCCGCCACCAATGAAAACCTGGAGCAATTGATGGCGGCCGGCCGATTTCGTAAGGACCTCTACTATCGCCTCAAAGGTGCATGGCTCCACTTGCCTCCCCTGAGAGAGCGGAAAGAGGATATTCCCCTGTTGGTCAAGGCGTTCCTGGATGAACTGGCCGGCGATCGAGAAAAGGGTCATATCGAGGAGGATGCCCTGTCCCTGCTGATGACCTACGACTATCCGGGTAATATCCGAGAACTCAGATCCATCCTTCATTCGGCGGTGAATCTATCGAGGGGAGGTCGCATCGGACCTGACTTATTTCCCGAAAATGTGAGAAAGCGGAAGGCTCAGGTGAAAGACCGTCGTCAAGACGGTTCCCCTCGGGTGAAGCCCTTAGCGGAGGTGGAAAGAGAACACATTCTGAGGGCTTACCGGGTGGCGGGCGGGAACAAGAAGCGGACGGCGAAGCTGTTGGGCATCGGTCTCAATACACTTCGGAGAAAGCTGGAATCGTACGGAGAATGACCGATGCCGAAAACAACGGATGCATGACCAAAATGGACTGTTCCAAAATGGCACAAATGTGGTTAACCTATTGATTAAACGTGATATTTTCTAAAGATGTCCCAATTTGGCACACACGTTTTCCCGGATAATGAATAGGCTCGTCAGCACCCCATCCGCCCCATTCCACTGTTCAAGTCACTCAAATTATTCAGCTAATTAAGACAAAGAAAACGTTTGCTCTTTGTGGCACGCTGGTTGCTCTCCCCATAAGAAGCCCGGCCTGGGCCGAGAATCACCGGATCGCGAATCTATGCACGGACTCGTTCAAGAGACTTTGCGTTGTATGCCCGTCTCTTGAAGGCGAAGGGCCCTATAGGCAACCGAAAGACAACGGATTCGATTGGGGAAGCATTATGGTGGATATTTCATCCGTTTCCACGGGAATTGGCATCGGCTCGTTGCACAAGTTGATCACTCATGTCACAGAAAGGGGAGCGCCGATGGTCTTGTTGGTCGTCGACGATGAAGCGGTCCAGCTGGAAAGTCTGGGAAGAGGGTTGCGGAGCAAGGGATATGATGTCGTTGGAGCCAAGAGCGGACAGGAGGCGTTGGATGTCTTGAAAAGTTGTAAAGGCGAGGATGTCGGAATGGTGATCACAGATTATGCCATGCCTGACATGAACGGGATCGACCTCTTGAACCGTGTACGTACCACGCGTAAGGCATTGCCCTTTATACTGATGACGGCCTATGGGGATAAACAGATCGTTATTAACGCACTGAGGAGCGGTTGTCAGGGGTATATTGAAAAGCCGTTCAACCTGGAACAATTATTGGATGAAATCCAAAGGACGGTATTGATCACTAAACAGGAGGAGAGTCATAAAGGGTTGTCCGAGCGTGTCCATAAGCTCGTGCACCAGATCAATAATCCATTGATGTGTATCATAGGAAGTGCCGAGCTGGCCGGCTATCAAATAAACGATTCAGAAGCGATCAAAAAAAATATCCATCGAATACTGGAGTCCACGGATAGAATCAGTAAAATAAATGAAGAAATTCTTAAGCTGGATAGAAGGGAAGATGATAAAGCGACATTCGTCGATGTTAATTTAATAATAGAAGAATGCTTGAGCATGTTCAACGGGTTATTGATCCTTAAGGGGATCGAATTGGAGAAGGAACTGAACTTAACCGAAGTGAAGCTATTTGCAGACAAGTTCGGCCTTCAGCAGCTCTTTAACAATTTACTATTGAACGCCATTGATGCGATGGAGGGTCAATCAAGAAAGACGTTGCGGATAAAGACGTCCACTGACAGGAACCGTTCGTTCGTGCGCGTGAGCATAGAAGACACAGGCTGTGGGATTCCTGAAAACGCTATCGCGGCTATTTTTTCACCCTATGTTACGAGCAAGGACAAAGGAACGGGTCTGGGCCTGGCGGTAGCGAAAAACGTGGTGGAAAAACACAATGGAAGAATCGATGTGGAAAGTCGGCCGGGGGAAGGCAGTCTGTTTCGAATAACGTTTCCAGCGAGAGGAAGGGCCAATATGTGATCGGTGTTCCCACCGTCTACCGGTGGAGCGCTCGGAAGTGAAGTCGCTTGCAGTAAGGCTCGAAGTCGGGAAAAAGGCTCGAAAACGAGCTGAATGGATGCCCGAGGGGTTTTTTTAGAGCGTTTCTGGAATCTTACATCATCTCCAAACTCCTTTGAACACATAGGAGCGTCCCCGGATGGATTCGCTCCGATTGCATTCGCCTTCATTTGTTTTGCGGCCATACGCGACGAATTCCACCGCACCTGCTTGCAGGTCGCTTTTCGCGTGGGCATGATGTTGCAAATTGCACCTGACCCGGTCAAGTCAGTTGCAATTCACCTGCCGCGGAATGGATATTCCGCCTGCCCGACCGTGCCGCGTCGCCCGCCATATCATAAAAAACAGTAGTAAAATTAGATAGGTATGAACGCACAGAAAGACCGGTTGCGCCTATGGCATGTATGTTGCCATAATCTGTCCCGGAAGATCCCCCAAGAACGATCCGGCTGACGGCAAGGCAGCGGAGCGAAGTTGTACCTGAACAAGGTCCCTATAACGCCGTCCGCGGGCGCATCAGGCCAAAGGGTGGATTCGCCAAAGCGGATTACAATACCGCATGATGCGGGTGTATTCTTAATTCGATATCTCACTTATTGCTTAACCGATTGAATAGGTTGTTTGGAGGAAACCATGATCGTAAGTGTGGCCAGCGGCAAGGGAGGCACCGGCAAGACCATGGTGTCCACAAACCTTGCCGCCGCCCTGGCGGATAATGTGCAGCTGTTGGACTGTGACGTGGAAGAGCCGAATGCGCACCTGTTTATCAAGCCCGAATGGACCGTTAGAGAAACGGTCACCACGTTCGTTCCGAACATCGACGAAAGCAAGTGCACGTTCTGCGGCGAATGCGCCAAGCTCTGCCAGTTCAATGCGTTGGTGATTCTGAAGGACACCACTCTGACGTTTGCCGAGCTGTGCCATAGCTGTCTGGGATGTCTGAGGGTGTGTCCCGCGGGCGCTGTGGAGGCGGGTGAACGAGGATTGGGAATCCTGGAACGTGGGAATCGAAACGGGATCGAACTCGTACACGGACGGCTTCGCATAGGTGAAGCGATGGCGCCGCCGCTCATACGAAAAGTGCGAGAGCAGGCGGGCAGGGAGCGGAATGTGATTATCGACGCGCCTCCGGGCACCTCGTGTCCGGTCATAGCCGCGGTGAAGGACACCGATTACGTGGTGATGGTCACGGAACCCACGCCTTTTGGCTTGTACGACCTCAAACTGGCGGTCGAGGCTGTTCGCGTATTGAACCTGCCCCATGGGTTGATCGTCAACCGGTGCGACGTAGGCAACGACGAGGTGTGGCAGTACGCGAAAGAAGAGCGCATACCCATACTCATGGAAATTCCCTTTCAGCGAGCCATCGCCGAGATCTATGCGCGGGGCGACCTTATCGTGGAAGCGCTGCCCGAATGGAAAAGCCGGTTCCGGTCGCTCTGGGAAAACATCGTCCAACAGGCGGAGATAAACCGGGGAAGGGAGTCGGAGCAATGAGAGAGCTGGTGGTGATCAGTGGGAAGGGCGGCACCGGAAAGACCAGCCTGGTAGGGGCGTTCTCCGCTCTGGCAAGCAACAAAGTGCTATGTGATGCGGACGTGGATGCTGCGGACCTGCATCTGCTGCTTCAGCCGGAAATCAGAAGACGCGAGTCGTTCCAGGGCGGCGGCATCGCCGTCATCGACCCGAACAGGTGCACCGAATGCGGCCTCTGTATCGAACTGTGTCAGTGGAACGCCATCAGCGACGACTTCGTGGTGGACCCCATCGCGTGCGAAGGGTGTGGCGTATGCGTTCACTTTTGTCCGGAAGGCGCCGTGGACTTTCCCCGGCAGACCTGCGGAGAGTGGTACATTTCGGATACGCGCTTTGGTCCCATGGTGCATGCGAGGCTGGGTATTGCGGAAGAAAATTCGGGCAAACTGGTGACCCTGGTGCGAAAAGAGGCCCGGAGCCTGGCGGAAGCTGAACATTTGGACCTCATCTTAACCGATGGCCCCCCCGGGATCGGTTGCCCGGTCATCGCCTCCATAGGGGGCGCAAGCGCCGTACTCGTCGTGACCGAGCCCACCGTATCCGGTGAACACGATCTGGAACGGGTGCTGCAACTGGTCAAACACTTCCAGGTTCCGGCCATGGTGCTTATCAATAAATCGGATCTGAACCCGGATATGGCGGGAGTGATCGAAAGGAAGATCCGTGAACCGGGCGCCGTCTTTGTGGGGAGTATCCCGTTCAGCAAAACGTTCACTCAGGCCGTGGTGCAAGGTAAAACGGTGATGGAACTGGACGGCGATGATGAAAGTGCTCGCAAGGTACTTGAAATCTGGGAGGAAGTGCACAACCGGCTTGCCTCACTGCCGTCCCGCTAGAGAACTGTGGTAGACGCCGGCTGGGGAAACTTAAAGACGTTTCTATCAAGTTTCTTCTTAATTCCTAAAATATCTTGTTTTTCTCCGATCCGGCCAAACCCCTAAAGCGGGGTGAGCAGGGATCCGGGATACTTTGGGCTCAGTAATTTTTCCGGATTCCGGATCTCACTGCATTCGTCCGAATGACATCTCTGAAATTGCAGCGCAGCCTCGGGAGCCGGCTCGGAAACGGGAACGTTCCCGAGCGCTCTTCAGAGCATCTTGATTTTATTGATGTCCTGAGAAAGCCCCAGCATGACCAGTATGTCGCTATCTTTGATTACAAAGTCCGCGTGAGGCGCCAAAACGAAGTTCTCCGGCACGATTTCTTTGACGGCGATCACGTGCAAGTGGTATTTGGCCCTGAGATTGATTTCCTTCAGGCTTTTCCCAACGAACCCCGAAGGCGCTGCCACTTCCACGAGTTCGTAACCCTCTGCCAGAGGGATAAAGTCGATGATATTCGGCCGTGAAAGTCCCCGGGCCACGCGTTGCGCCATGTCTTTTTCCGGGTGAACGGTCTCCGTGGCTCCTACCTTTTTTAGGATTTTTTCATGATCTTCGTCCAAGGCTTTTGCAAGGATGCCGGCAACACCCATCTCGTTCAGATGCAGACAGATGAGTATACTTGTACTGATCCTCTGCCCGGTGGAAACAATGACGCTGTCCATTGATTCCAGACCGAGGGCCTCGAGGCTGTCTCTATCGCCGGCGTCCAGAACGATGGCTTGGCTGCAGTGAGGGGCCACGGCCTGGACTCGCGCCCGATCGAGATCTATGGCCACAACTTCGTGCCCGTCTTCGTACAGAGCCCGGGCCACATGAAACCCGAATTTACCCAGACCAATGACAGCGAACTTTTTCATCCTTCCTCCTGCTATCCGATCATAATGCTTTCTTCGGAGTATTCCAGTCCTTTCCCGGCCCGGCCTCCGGCTATAATGTAGGAGAAGGTCAGCACCCCGACCCTGCCGACGAACATCAACAGCATGATCCAGCTCTTATCCCACGTGGAAAGTGAGGCCGTCCCTCCCATGGAGAGGCCCACCGTTCCGAAAGCGGACACGGTCTCGAAAAGGTAGACGAGAAAGTGATTATGGACGCCTGTGTTCTCCGGAGGGCTGAAAGCGTTATCCAGAAGAATCATGAAGAAGACCAGACTGACCAGGCCGACGGATAACAGAATGAGGGATGTGCTCCTGGCCACGGTTTCGGACGGAATGCTTTTCTTGAACATATTCACGCGACTTCCGCTTCGGATACGGCTCCACGTGAACGCCGCAATGAGAGCCAAAGTGGTTGTTTTGACGCCTCCCCCGCAAGAGCCCGGCGAGGCTCCAAAAAACATGAGAACCATCATCATAGCCAATGTAGCGTCGTTCAAGGCACTAATGTCTACCGTATTGAATCCGGCGGTACGGCAGGTGACGGACTGGAAGAGAGCGTCCAGCACCGACTCGGTCGCGGATTTCCCGGAAAGTGTCTGGGTACCTTCCAGCACCAGGAACATACCGGCTCCCACCAGAATCAGCACGGTGGTGGTGACGAGCACGGTTTTTGTCTGCACCGCCGGCTTGTACCTCTTGATGTTCCTTTCTCGGGCGTAGTGGTAGACGTCGTAGACCACGGGAAATCCGATGCCGCCCAATACGATCAACGCACACATGGACAGGTTCAACAGCACGTCGCCGCTGTAGTTCATCATGCTGTTCTCAAAGAGAGCGAACCCGGCGTTGCAGAATGCGGAGATCGAATGGAAGGCGGCCATGTACAGAGCCTGTCCGGCCGGATACTCTCCGTGCCAGTGAATGAAAAGCAGCGCGACACCAGAAAGCTCGGCTATGGCCGTGAATGCGAAAATGGTTCCTAGGATCTGAAAGATATCGCTTCTAGGCGTATGAGCGAACACGTCCTGGAGCACCATGCGATGCCTGAACGAAACGCTCCGACCCACCAATCGAAACAGCATCACGGATATGGTCATAACGCCCAACCCGCCGATCTGGATCAGGACCAGAATGACACATTGGCCGAATATGGTGAAATAGGTTCCCGTATCCACCACAACGAGCCCAGTCACACATACCGCTGAAGTTGCCGTAAACAGGGCGTTTATAAAGGAAATGCTTCCGGATGCGCCGGCAGCGGGCAAGAGGAGCAGCAGGGTGCCCAGGAGGATGACGACAAGAAAACTGGACACCAGCAACATGGCTGGGTGCATCTGCATCAATTTGTGCCAAAGCCGCTGCCCGTTCAGTGCCATCTGCTCCTCATCGGATGCTGTTGTTCGATCAAAATTTCGTTGCAGGCGAGGTCAAATTGTATCACGCCTGTGGTGTTACTTTGGTTAAATCCGCACATCCTGCGCTTATTGCCCCGCTATTTGTTTTCGAGATTATGCCCTCAAACCAGGCACGACTTCAGACCGTCGGCGCCGATCATCGTGCGGCGTAGGGGCGGGTTTCAAACCCGCCCTCTCGACTCATTTCTCAATTTCCCTGCTCAGGTCTTTGACGATTCCAACCCGATTTTGAAATAGCAGGTCCCAGAGGTCCAGGCAACGAACCGCAAGATCTCTATCTTGTTCGGCCTCGGATTGTTCATAGAGTCGCAGCAACAGCGATGATGCCTCGGATATGTCATACGCGATCCTTGAAGTAATATCCCTGGATTTTTCTCGGAGCGTAGTAGAGAATGATCGGAACATGGCGAATATTGCTTGTGAAAAAGGCAAAAGAGATTCTTTGAAATCCATCAGAAAATGAACAAATCCGGATGAATCATCAGCGAAGGCACTGGATCCCGCATAGGCTGCCAGGAATTCTCGTTGGCTGGAGGCATCTAGACGATCCCCACCGTAAAATATGTTACTTACCTCAGACCGGACTTCTTTTTCCGGATCATTAAGGAGAGGAAACAACAACTTCTGACATCTCTCGGAGTATAGGGTATCTTTCACAAAGGATGAAGCTACTCGGGCGACTCCTTTGCGCTGGGACATCGAGCCTTTGGTGCACTCGGCAATCTCTTCAGCAAACATCCCATAAATCAGCCAATAAGCGGTTATTCCCTCTGCACCTTTCTGAACGATCTCTCCCGAGGATGAACGCACCATCTTCTTAATAATGGGGCCGACTTGATCATAATGGCTTGAGATGCTCCAGTTAAAAAAGTAGACCGCTCTTGGCGAAGCGGGCACACGCAAGTCGGTGGAACAGATTCTGCAAAACCAACGGACGGCTTGGTCTTTGTCTATATTGAGCACAGGCAGTAAGGCATCGATGGCGGAAATTTTCACTGCAGGATGCGGGTCCGCAGCCAGAGCTTCGATCCCAGGTCTGAGCTTTTGCAGCCAATCCGGGTGTTCCCCGAGCAATTGTCCAATCGAGCGGGCGGCTTGTCCTTGCAGGCTATTGATGGCTTTTCCATAAAGCGCCTCAGCAGTGTCTTCGTCGGAATTCGGGACGGATTGGGCATTCGGTTCTGTTTCTTCCAAAAGTGGATGTCTGAACGAATAGCTTATCAATTTTTCGACGGCTTTATCAGACCAATTTTCGTCATTCCGTTCCGAAACAAGACGGCAGAAAGAGATTGCGATTTCGAGATCATCGTCTGTCTGATATCTCTCCAGGATGGCTTCTATAGTCCCAATAGATGCCGGGCGCCAGGGTTCCTTTTCTCCTTCCGGAACACCAGAATCCGGTTCCTTCAGGGCAATTCCATCTAATATGGCGGATACATAGATCGGATGGACATCATCCGGAAAACGCAGCGCCAATTGTCCGAATCGTTCCGGGAACCGCCTGCTAATCTTTTTCAAGCTGCTTGAGAATTGACGAATGGAGGTGGCCAGATAACCCGATCCACCTTTCCTCGCCGGTTCCCATTTTCCAACCGAGCTATCTAGTTGTATTTTCATATTACCTATAATACCCAACCAAGCGAGATCGCTGATCCTATCGAGCGATGGATCCAACTTGGAACCGATCGAACCGCCAGAGCCATGCGCTCTTTTCAGAAAGTCCTCTTCACTATAACCAACAAATTTCCGCTTCAGTACTCTGATAAGGTCGATGGCATATTGACTTATCCTCTCAAGACATAATGCAGGAAGTAGGAAGTACTGAGCATGTCCCCAATAATGACGTAAATATCCTTTACGCCTGGCTTCCCAACAACGCCGGGCCATTTCTCTCTCATCGGGTGAATGATAATGGAGAATCTCACTTTCGAGTCTTTTGAACAGGTCCATGGAACAATATGGAGACAACGCCTCAACCAAGCGCATTGCCGGCTTCCATTCAGGTTCTCTTGAATCGGCGCCTGCACGGAAGCGTTCCGGGTCTCCCAGCAGGTACTTCACGCCTTCATCCGCAAGGGCAATGGGCAGGTGCGTATAGGCATCGATGAGAATTTCCTTTACTATGGGGGAGATGCTTTTCTCCAAGGGCTTTGTGCGTTTAAGCAATTCCTCCGGGTGTTCAGCCGCCAGCTTTTGGCCGGCGACAATTGCCAATTCAACCACCCCGCGTGCGATATCGAAACCTTGAATGCGGCTTGCAGATGCGGGATTTTTCAACCATCTTTTGAAAGCAGGATCATAGGGCTCGAATTGATGCGAAGTGAGTCTGACTATTTGAGGCGCGAATAGATCCCATGCCTCGCATGGACGATCCTGGACGGCAGCTTCGAGAGCTCGGCCATCCTTTTCAATCCATGCCCTTATGTGTGCTTTTCGAGCTTGCGATTCGGAGGAATTTGGCTGATCTTCATCTGTTGCCGGGTCCCAAGTTGAAAGCACGGCTTCAATTAACTGAAATGCTCGTATAGGATATTCCGAACAAAGGTGTTTCCAGTTTACGAACTCCTCTACATATCCACGACGGGCGAGTTCAATCCGTAGGCGAAACATGCGTTCCGAGTCATGCATGGGATCCAGGCATATGGTGCTCAAGATCCAGCTTTTCCAGTTATGGTCGCGCAGCAGGAACGGCTCCAACAGTTCCGTCACAGAATCAGGTATTTTTTCAGCCACTGAGCGCAGAAGCCAAAAGGCGCGGTCCACGTCATCTTGAACTTCAGAGTTCAACCATCCGTTTATAAGCTCCCGTTCTAAGAGTAGTTTAATGTACGTAGGATGTCCCAAGAAAATCGTTTCAAGAACATGCTGCTTCCAACAATTGCGACTCAGCAGCGAAATGCAATAGTCCCCTAATTCCTTGCTTACGTCCTCCAGTTGGCCGATCAGTTCCAAGACGAGATGTTTGAGATGAAAACGCACGTCATCGGATTCAATAAGTTCCATAACGGAATGATCAAAAAGGGTGGGAGCTTCCTCCTGCAACATGGTCAGAACGTGCCGTAACTGTTCGCGCCTGAACAAACTTTGTTTGTCTCTCGGCCCCAACCAGGCAATCACGGCGTGTGGATCGTCGTCCTGCCTCCGCATCTGTTGCATTAAACGATCTGCAATCAAGTACCCCAGAAATGACTGATGGCGAAAAGTTATTCTATTGGCATTTTCGAGAATGATGCCACGAGAGATCATAGCCTCCTTGGTTGTTATCCATGTGTTCAAGATTCGTTTAGGTGCGGAAATCGAACCATGCGATTCGAGGTAATCGACCAACGAATTCAGCACTGCGTCTACTTCGCTCAAACCGACCCTGGTATTCTCGATCTTTCTGCGGAAATCAACCCAGTAACGACTCATCAACTCAGTAGCGGTGCGGAATTCAGGAACGGCTCCACGCTGACTCAACTCCATAAAAATCGAGAGATTTTGAGCACAAGAGAGTACGCGCTTCTGCCGCTCGGTCAACCGATGAAATGAAGCGCCGACAACCTGTTGAACTGTTTTTGCCGTGAATTCATTCACTTCGAATTTGACAAATCCGTTTTCAGCCGGAGTCGTAAGCCAGTTTCTGATTTCCGGGTCGTTCTCCAAATCAAATGTACGACAACAGAGTACTACTGAGATTTTCCTGCCGTTTTGACGCAGCGCACGGACATGTCTTAGCAGTTCCTTGCACACGTCCAGCGCGTTGGGCGAGTGGCTGCAGGTCCAGCGGATGGCGTCCAACTGATCCAGGATCAAGACACATGTTCGTTTACCCGCAAGACCGGCGAGAGAATAGGCCGGCGAATCGGGCAGCCCCAAATCGTGTCCGAATTGAGCAGCATTGTCTTTTGGCTCACGCCGGTCAAGTCTTATGGGAAGGTACGGTATTTCTTGTTCGTTTAGGACTTGCGTCAATGCATGGAGTATCGTGCTCTTACCATTACCTTGGGCGCCGTGTACAATCACGTCTGTATTTTGTTCTATCGTTTCGATAAGATACGTCATTTCTTCCCTGGGGATTAGTTTGCCCCCGATCAGGAACGGCCGGATGGAATCCCTGAACTGCTTCTGCAATTCAAAAATAGCAGGAGCAACTCGTTTGTCATGCTCTAACCTCTTAGGAAAGATATCGTGCGCCGAAAGATGCTCCCGCAACTCGTCCGCGTAAACCGGCTTTCGGAATTTCTCTTGAAGTTCCATGTAAGTCCGGAGTACCGACAAGGTGGCTCTGGGGTCCCCTCCCAACAAGAAACCAGTCCATGCCAGCAGCTCTTGCTGCGTGTTCTGGTTGTCATGAAACGGAAAGATATGTGTTCTCTTTAGATAGTCGACGGATTTGCCGAGATCGGACGGCGTTGTGGCATCCATGTCGAGCGCTTCGCAGAAGTCGTTAAAAACCTTTTCGCGTTCTTTGCCTACACTCTGTATCTGGTGTTTGAGGAAGTCCGCCGGATTATCGTTGGACAACCTCGCGCTGTTGCAGATATCTGCGAACGTCGTTGCCCCCACTCCGGAAACAAGCGCGTACTCATTCGTTGGGTCACGATCCAGTTGCGTCCGAAGATAATTGAGAATACCTCTAGACTTGAGATCGCCGATCGACCAAGACTCTTTGCTTCCGTTGCGTGCCTTGCACTGCTGCGCCTGCCAAATACCATCCGTTCGCTCGATCCACAGATCCACGCCTCGTTCATCATCGCCAATGGCCTCCACGGTAACACACCGGATCTCTTCGTTAAGAAGGCGTAGTAACTGTTTGGCCACCCACCAGCCTTCGTAGCGGTTTCCCAGCTTTTCTGCTAAGCCGCCGGGTTCAAACCCCATTTTGAGAACCTCCCACCATGCACAATCGATTTCATAGGAAGTTTTTTTGGTTCTATTTCCGACGCGTTGCTTTAGGATGAGACCTCTCGTCTCTTATTCTGCCGTCTTGTTTTGAGGTCGGCGTTGAGACATCAGCGCGTCGGGGTTCTCGCGATCCATGTCCCAGTTGGTTGAGTTATTCAGCACATACTCCCGGATTCGGTTCAATTCCCCTTCGTTGCGAATGACGCGATCAAAATAGCCGCGTTGCCACACGGGTGCTCCAAAGGTATTTCGGATGGCGTTGATTCTCCGTGCAGAGAACGATTTGAAGCCACGGATAATTTCAGATAATCCATGTCGTCTATTGTCAGGCGTAAGGGCGGGTTTGAAACCCGCCCCTACGACGTCGTCATGGTGCAACACAACAATACCATGAATATGATTGGGCATAATCACGGACGCATCCAATTCAACCTCGGGATAGTGATTGGGCAAATCGAACCAAGCTTGGCCAACAGTTTTTCCGTAATCGTTTAATATTATTTCTGCATTTGCTATATTTCCGAACAGGCAGATCCGATTATGGGCGCAGATAGTGACAAAATACGCACCGTTGGTGGAATAGTCGTAACCTCGCAGACGTATGGGGCGGCGGGATTGGATCATTCGATCGCCTCGGTCGTTATCCTCACGTTTAGGGCGGGTTTGAAACCCGCCCCTACGATCATGCAGTCAAACATTGCGATACTACCACGGGTATGATGAGAGATCATCATCAAATCATCCAAACCTTCAAGGACATGGTGCGAACGAGGCGATTCCGTAAACCGGGTCGATTAACCCCGGACACGAGAAAAGCCTGCCCTTATCCCGCCCGCAAAATATAAAAAACATACCCGTAACAGGTCCCGTGCCGCTCGTAGAGTTCCATTTCCTTTTCTGTTTCCTCGATCTCCTCGATCAGGCCGGCGTCCGTTTCCGGGTTGCGCAGCAACTCCTCGCATCGCTTTCTGAGAGGCTCGTAAAAGGCCTGCCACGCGGCCGCGGGCAGGACGAAACGGTCCACTACGCGAAGGCCGAGATCGAGGGCGGCCCTGCAGTTGGATTCGATTGCGCCCATGGACGGATACCATTGAGACCACGCTTGGCGGGCTTCCTCGGGGGGGCTGTCGGTGAGCCACGTCATCTCGGTGAGGGCCAGGAATCCGCCGGGCCGGACCAGCGGCGCCCAGAGTTGCAGGCCTTCTTTCCATCCGAGAATAAAGATGGCTCCCTCGGACCAGAGGAGGTCTACGGATCGGGGGGCCATGGCCGGATTCGCGAAATCGGCTAGTTGCGTCTCCACCTTGTGGGTGAGACCTGCTGCGGCTGCGCGAGTTTCCAGTTCTTCGAGAAAAGGGGCGTACACGTCCACCCCAATAACCTTCGTATCCAGGGCTCGCGCCAGTGTGAGTGTGGCTGCTCCCGCTCCGCAGCCGAAATCGAACACCACCGGCTCCGGAGGCAAAGGAGAGCAACGTCCCAAAGCCGCAAGGGTCGCTGCTTCGGTACCGGGTCCCTTGCGTTCGAGTCCGTGGAACAACTGGAACAGTGCACTTTGGCTCATAAGATCCTATACTCCACCTTCGGTAGCCGTTCCAGCCCTGCCGGGTGAGGCTGCCGCAGGCCTATTTTGATTCCGGAAAAACCTGCATCAGACCTGTTCGTCGAGCGGTTCCACAACGAGGGTCAGTCCTTCCACCCGTCGTATGACCGCCTTGCGATGGGGCGATAAAGGCCCTTCACCGACCGCGTTCCATAATTCACTGTTGAACAGGACCTTGCCGCTGTCTTTTTCCCATTCTTTGACCACGCACGTTTTCCCCACCATCCCCTGAGGACCTGAAGCCGACGGTCTGTTGCGGTTTACGATGGCAAAGATGAGAGGGAGCACTAAGTGCTCTATAACCTCATACGCCGCAAGACAGATAACGGCAATCCATATCCAGTCCGACACCACGACATCCTTCAATTCATAACCGAGTGTCCGGTGATCCATACCAGGACGATGACGCCGAACACGATCGGTTGGGTGTGTATTCCCTGAACAGGACGGTTTGCGCCGATGCGGGAGCGGGTCGAAAATCGATTACCAGGACCGGATCAGGCCTGAGAAATAGCGACGTACGTCCGCGGTAAGATTTGGAATCCCGGCTACCGGGGGACGATAACATCGTCGTCGTCATAGATCCCTTTTGCGGCCGACCTGTGGCAGGCCACACAATTGGAAAACGAGCCCACCACCTTTCGTGTGAATACCGCGGGCGAAATCTCGTGGTGCTTTTCCCGGATATAGGCTGTTTCAGTGATCCGGATGGGCGTTCCGCTCCCAAGATGTTTCATGATCTTAACCGAGCGCTTGGCCGAAGAGAACTCCGCCGCGTTGGACGTCAGATATTGAAGGATCGTTTGCTCTGACTCCTTGTCGAGCACAATGACCTCTCCAAAATGACTTTCAAGCCCGGCTACGATCTTTTGCCAGGAGCCGGACGGCAGCAGTCCGGGTTGATAGGCAAAATGACAGGACCCGCAGTTTTCCGCATACACAGAATTGTTTACGGGTGTCAAAGATCGATTCCCGTTGTGGGAACGGTCCTCGTGGCCGTCTTCGTGTTTATCCCGGTCGTGAGAACGATGTTCCCTTTCCCGTTCTCTTTTGTGATCGTCTGCGATAGCCGTGCAGACCGAGACGGCGGCAAACAGGAAAAACACCATCACCCAAACCCATGTACTCTTGGAATCCGACATACTTCAGCCCTCCCTATACGTACTGAAAATCGGTCTCTTAGTCAGGCGGCCGAAAACAGGCATGCCGGCCGATCTCCCCGCATGCCGGATTTCAGTTTGGCGGTGTTTCCGGACCGCCTCGGCGAGCTGATCTTTGCTCGCACGCCCAACCATCTGGAAATTACATACTCGCAAATGGGGGAAAAAGGAAGGCCTGAATGTAGTAGGTGAAGCCCGATGACAGGAATGCGGCCATTGTGGGGGATTAGGCCGGGGGGATACGTGACGGTGGATAGTGCGGAGCGACAGCGGGGGGCATGGCTCCGAACATTCCGAGTCGGATCAAAATCGTATCAGACCCGACCCGGAGGAAGCATTGCTTCAAAATCTACGCGGAGGGTGCAGGAACAGAAAAATCTCCTACCCCCGAATATGATTTACCTCCAACGATTTCACCCGGATTCCGGGATAGGAAGTTTCCCGGTTATGAGGCATCCGAAGCCGGGCTTCGTTCGCTTTTCGGCACGCTCTTGGGAACGCCCTCATAAGGGGTCCATTTGGCGGACTTCATCGTCTTCGGATCCCGTCTCGTTTTCAGGATCTCGATGCTGTCTTTCAGCCCTTTACGCATTCGGGCCATTTCCAGGGCCATGCCGGTAATTTGCGCCACAGCCTGGACGAAGTTGACATCCTCGAGCGTAGCCTCCCACGGCGTGGCAGTGTACACGCGCAAAGCTCCTATCGGATTCCCCCGAATGATGATGGGTATGGAAAGGATCGAGGCGATCCCTTCCTTTTTCGCCTCATCAGG
>Ga0068714_10001209_pt1 | contig 39653 bp, 36 predicted proteins | sample MTBNYHSulfiMetaG_FD_62988 | JGI IMG/M metagenome (GOLD analysis project Ga0068714, IMG submission 62988) | Enrichment culture microbial communities from rom New York Harbor, USA that are MTBE-degrading - MTBE-NYH (New York Harbor Sulfidogenic)... | ecosystem: Environmental > Aquatic > Marine >... | reverse complement strand
TCTGGAAACGCTGAGGTCAAGGAGAGATTGAAGGATAAAGTTTCGCATTTGCAGGGTGCAGGAGAAGAAAATTCGCTCTTGATCCGGCGGGTGATCTCCCGATCGGGTAGGGGGAAGGTGTTCATTAATGGGAGTCTGGCCACCCTTGGAGTGCTTTCCGAGGCCGGAGAGGGCCTTCTCAGCATCTATGGACAACATGAGCATCAGTCCCTCCAGAGGATGGAGACCCATGTTGATATTCTCGATGAATTTGGGGCATTGTTTAAACTTCGGGAGGAATTTCAAAAACAGTACCAGGAATTTGTCTTTTTATCCGAAGAAGTTGAAAGGATACGAGCAGAGAAGGAAAGAAGGTCGAAAGAACGAGAACTGATGGCCTTCCAATCACAGGAGATCGAGGCTTCAAGGATTCAACCCGGTGAAGAGGAATCTTTGAAGGAAGAGCGGGGGATACTCAACCATGCGAAGAAGTTGATGGATTTCACCCATGTTTCTGAAGAAACGATCTATTCGGGGGAAGGTTCAGCCATCGAGAGGATTCAGAGGATCCTCAACCAGGGCCGGGAGATGATAGCGATAGATCCTTCCCTTTCTCAGCCCTTGAAAGCCCTTGAATCCACTCTTATTCAATTGGAGGATATCACTCTTGCCCTGAGGGATTATTCGAGAAGGGTGGAAATCAACCCGATGAGGCTTGAAGAGATTGAGAACCGGTTAGAGGAGATCGATCACCTGAAGAGAAAATATGGTTCGACCATTGAGGAGATCCTTTCCTTGAGACATCGAATGGAAGAGGCGTTGAAATCATTCACTTCCGATGAAGAGAGACTCTCCGAATTGGAAAGCCGTTTGAATCCTCTCCGGCAGACCGTCAACGGTTTAGCGAGGAAACTTTCGAACGAAAGAAAGAAAGTCGCATTGGAATTAAAAAAATCCGTTGAAAAGGAGTTGAGCTCTTTGGGAATGAAGAAGACCGTTTTTGAAATCCATATGGATCCCTTGCCCATTTCTCTGAAAGGGGTGGATCGGGTGGAGTTTCTCATCTCTCCGAATGTCGGGGAGGAGGTAAAGCCCCTGGCGAAAATTGCATCCGGAGGGGAGCTCTCACGCATGATGTTAGCCATGAAAAGAATCTTAGCGAAGGTGGGCGGGAGACAGGTTCTCATCTTTGACGAAGTCGATTCTGGAATTGGTGGGGCCATGGCGGAGGTGGTCGGAAAAAAATTGAGAGAACTCTCCCTGCATCATCAGGTCATCTGTGTTACACATCTTCCTCAAATTGCCTCTTTTGCCGATCAACACCACAGTGTGAGGAAAGAGGTGAAGGCGGGCCGGACCCTTACTTTAGTGGATCGATTAGACAAAGAGGCGACTGTGGATGAAATCGCCAGGATGTTGGGTGGAATGAAGGTGACGGAAAAAACCAAAGCCCATGCGAAAGAGATGATTGAAAATGCCAAAAAAACGTAAAAATCTTCCCTTGCCCCCCTTTTTTAAAGGGGGGTTGGGGGGATTATATGGAGAATCCGATGATACGAAAAGCAAGAGTCGATGATATCAAGGAAATTCAACAGTTGATCAAACTCTACGCCCCACGGGGAGGGATTCTCCCCAGGTCCCTAAGCGAACTCTATGACCATCTTCGAGATTTTTTTGTCTTCCTCCAGAATCGCAAGGTCGTAGGCATCTGTGCCCTCCATATCTGCTGGGACGATCTGGCAGAAATACGGTCCTTGGCGGTTAAGGAGGAAGATCAGAAAAAAGGGATTGGTGCAAAGTTGGTAAGGGCTTGTTTGAAAGAGTCAAGACTTTTAGGGGTGAAGAGGGTTTTTGCGCTGACCTACGAACCCGAATTTTTTGGGAGATTGGGTTTTAAGGAAGTGGATAAAACGGTGCTCCCTCACAAAATCTGGACCGACTGCCTGAAATGTGTGAAATTCCCTGATTGCGATGAGTTGGCTGTGTTAAAAGAGGTGGGTTAAATAGAGTTAGGTGATTTATAACAACTGCGGCAAAAATTGGGAATTCTATTATTCTCGATTTGTTCTCTTAAATGCTGGTATTCTTTCACGAATGCTCTCAAATGTCTCTTTATCCGCCCCGTCAAAGCTGATGGCGATACTGAAGTTACGGGTCTTGGTGATCACCTCATAAATTTCTTCGGTCATGATGGTCGGGAGTTCCTTGTTTAAAAAAGGTTCTCCCATGCCCTGCCGTGTGATTAATTTGAGTTTAAAAGATATGAGCGTTAGCAGAGAGTTGAGTGCCCCTTGGGGACGAATGAGATGACCCCAGACTAAATGTTTTTTTTAATAATGCGATTGATGATGTTCACTCAATCCCCTTTTTCAATTCATCTACCGTATCTCTCAAGCTCAGGGTTCTCTGGCAGCCTTGTACGCTTTTTCTTCGATGAGGATGGGTCATAGATACCCAAGCCCTTTGAGTCTTTTCAAAACGTCCTGATCCAACTCTGTCAGTGAAATCTCCTCTTCGTCCCTTCTGTGTTTGTATTCCCATGCCTCTCGATATTGTCTAAATTCGGTAAGCTTCTTCTCCTCGGTTCCGACAAGATTACGGGATTCGCCCGGATCGGTCACCAAATCATAGAGCTCTTCTTGGCCATTGAAAGCCCAAACGTATTTGAAGCGATGATCTCTGAAGGCTCGGAGTCGACGGTCATATTTTGATCGCAGAAGGTCAGAAGCTTTGCCGGTCCTTTTAGAGAGGAATTCGAATGGCGGGACAGGGGCCAGTAGCTCGGCAACGGCATACTGCCGTTGGTCACTCGACAGTAGATTCAAACCCTGAAACTGTGACCGCATCTCTTCATCTTCGTGGCCTAAAATCTCTAAGAGTGTCGGAAAGATATCAACAGGCTGAACAATTTTTAAAACCTCCTTTTTCCCTTCTGACAGACCAGGAAGCTTTACAATCAGCGGGATGTGTAACAATGTTTCCTGTAATCCATAAAAATGAGACATTAAATGATGCTCTCCTATGTTTTCTCCATGATCGCTTGTTATAATCACAATACTATGGTCAAGTTCAGATTCTAACAAATCAAAGATTTCTTTCATCTTGTGATCCAAATACCGCAGTTCTGAATTATAAAGACTTTCAAGGATGCTGAAGTCACGCGGACTCATCTTTATTTTCCCCGACATAAAAAGTATTGGTTCCTGGTTGATCTTGGTCACTTCTGACTTATGAATATCCTGAGGTAAGAACAGGTAACGGAACGCCCTGGGTGGACGATATTTAAGATGCGTTTCCATATAATTGATAAAAAGGAAAAACGGCCGTTCTTGATCTCTCAATCTGGAATACCATGATTTGACATGGCGATTGATTCTCCTGGCACCGTAATCGAAAGCGAATTGGAAATATTTTCCATAGATACCGTTAAGAAGATTCTTAAATAAATTTCCCTTGATGAGTTCTTGCACATATTGCCTGGTTTTTCCAAAACCTTCGCGATCTGCGAGCTTCGCTTGGAGATAGGAAAGGTCTGCCTTCGTTTGAAAAATCTGCCACGTGATAAAAAACCGCTCAAACCCCTTACTCAGCCCAAAAGACTCGCTTACAAACGTATTTGAGGAAAAACTCACGGTTTCATAGCCAAGTTTTTGCAATAGTTCAGCCAAGGTTTTGAATTTTGCTGGTAACACATTGCCTCCCCCCCAGTTGGCGCCTGCGGCATATGCGTATGTCCGGTGCCTCACCGGGAAGGTCCCTGTAAAGAACGATGCATGGGCAGGGAGTGTCCACGGAGCAACAGAGATTGCATTTCGGTATAAGATACTATTGCCGGCAAATTGATCTAAGAATGGTGTCGTCGTTTGGTGATAACCGTAGCAGGAAATATTTTGTGCCCTCGTCGTATCCATCACAATAAAAATAATGTTTGGAAGTCGGTTCTTGTTCTTCTGGATCATGAAAATTCTTTACTCCTGTATACCATATTTTATGCTAATCGCTTAATAATGGGGAGAAACTTTGTTTGGATGATATGTTTTACAATACGGATTGAGATGTTTTATAAGGACTTTTGATAAAACCTCGCTTTATGATGACCTAAATATATGAAAAAGGGCATTGAATGTCAAGAAGAAGACCTCATTGGCAGTAACCCCTCAGTTACAAGATGCAGAACAGTCGATCCGGCAGGAATGCCTCCAAAACTTTATCAAGTGCACGTTCGAAAGTTATGGGTTACAACCATTGCGGACTCACTCAGTCTTGTAAGAACTGTTTTATCTCGGTAGAGTCCATTGAGAGGTGGCACTATAAAGTTTTTTCAGCATTCCCGCCAGATCTCCAAAATCTCCTCAGACTGAGGGATGACCATTGGCATTACCAACATCCCTGTTTTTTCAGGTTGACCATTAGGATGGAAATAGCGGCGGGGGTGACGCCAGAAATTCTGGAGGCTTGACCGAGAGAGTAGGGTTTGATCTTCTTCAGTTTCTCTATCACTTCTGTGGAGAGTCCAATCACCAGGCTAAAATCAAATCCTACGGGGAAATGGACCTCTTCCAATTTTTTAAACCTTCCGATCTGCTCCATCTGCCTTTTGATATAGCCGTCATATTTCACTTGAATTTCAGCCTGTTCCCGGATCGCTTCCGGGAGACTTTCGAGACTTCCATCAAAGGCGAGGAGATGTTTGAAATGAATTTCCGGCCTCTTCAATATTTCTCGAAGGGAACTGTCTTTCTTCAAGGGAGAGCTTCCCCATTGATGGAGGATTTGATTGCTTTCTTTTGTGGGATTGACCCTTGCCTCCGAGATTTGAGAGAGAGTTTTTTCAATTGCCTCTTTTTTCTCCAGAAAGATTCGATAATCCTCTTTCTTTACTAATCCCATTTCATGCCCTTTCTCTCTCAATCTCAAGTCAGCGTTGTCTTCTCTTAAATGGAGGCGGTATTCCGCCCGGGAGGTGAACATCCGATAGGGTTCAGTCGTCCCTTTGGTGACCAGATCGTCGATCAAAACGCCGATATAAGCATCGGAACGTTTCAATATAAAAGGTTTCTCCCCGCGAATATACAGGGAGGCATTGATTCCTGCCATGAACCCTTGCGCTGCGGCCTCTTCATAGCCAGAGGTTCCGTTGATCTGCCCAGCATGGAAGAGTCCTCGGATTTTTTTTGTTTCAAGAGAAGGGTTCAGTTCCGTGGGGTCGACAAAATCATATTCGATGGCATAGCCTGGTCGGATAATCCCCACTTCTTCAAGTCCCTTGATCGACTTCAACATTCGGGTCTGGATATCGAGAGGAAGGCTAGTGGGGATTCCATTCGGATAGATCTCATTGGTATTTCGACCATCGGGTTCTAAAAAGATTTGGTGTCTTATTTTATCTGGAAAGCGAACGACTTTATCCTCAATCGAGGGGCAATATCGGGGGCCAATGCCTTTGATGATTCCACAATAGAGAGGAGATCGATCGAGGCCGCTTTTAATGATATCGTGGGTGGTGGAATTCGTATAAGTGATATAGCAGGGGACCTGGTCCGTTTCAATCTTTTTCGTTGTGAAGGAAAAAGGAACGGGAGGTTCATCCCCATATTGCGGTGTCAATTGAGAGAAATCAATCGTCCGGCTGTCGAGTCTCGGAGTGGTTCCAGTCTTGAGCCTCCCCATCCGGAAGCCCAGTTTTTTTATGGATTCTGATAAACCCGTGGAGGGTGGATCCCCCATCCTGCCAGCAGGAAAGTGGGTCAGACCGATATGGACAAGACCATTGAGAAAAGTCCCTGGAGCAAGGATCAAGGTTTTTGTCTGAATGGTTTCATTTAAATCCGTCTTGACACCGATTGCCTGATTTCCATCGGTTAGAATTTCTTCCACGGTCGCCTGTTTGATGTGAAGGTTTTTTTGACTCTCTATGGTCTTTCTCATTCGAAGTCGGTATTCCTGACGGTCCACCTGCGCTCTTGAAGAACGCACAGCAGGGCCTTTTCCGGTATTGAGTTGGCGGAACTGAATACCTGTGTCATCAGTGGCTTTCGCCATCTCTCCGCCCAATGCGTCGATTTCCTTTACCAGATGGCCTTTGGCCAATCCACCGACCGCAGGGTTGCAGGACATATAACCGATCTGTTCGATTTTTTGAGTAATGAGAAGGGTGGGGTGTCCGATGCGGGCACAGGCCAAGGAAGCTTCGATTCCAGCATGACCCCCACCGACAACGATCACATCGAAGTCTCTCGGGGATTGAATGGAGAATTGGCGCATAGAACGATACTCAGATTGCCATTGTGTCCGAAATTTGGAATACTGGAATAATGGAAATTTGGAATGATGGGTCCGATAAGACAAAAAACAAGTTCAAACCCAGATAGCGAAAGAATAACAGAAATCCCAAGTAAAAAAAATTTTAAGACATCCGAGATGAAAAACCGTCTTTTCTATTTCAAAATAGCAAATTGGGATTCAATGATCTTGTTTTCCCATTATTCCACTGTTCCAATATTCCATCATTCCATAATATTTTAGCGTTGCCCCCGGCAGGCTTTCACACAGATGCCACAGATATTATGGCTGAAATGGAGGGTTTTGGCAAAGGTTCTCAACTGTTCGTAACACCGGAGATGGTCGAAGTTCTCCTGCCGTTCCTTAATGGCGTCTGCAGGGCAGGTCGACACACAGGCGTGACAGGAACCGCAATCCTTGGTCGAGGGAGGATCGATCATCAGGGGAAGATCGGTAAGAATAGTGACCAGGCGTATCCGAGATCCAAATTTTTCATTGACGAGAAGGTTGTTCCGGCCAATCCATCCCAACCCTGCGGCTCGTGCCACATGTTTGTGGGAGAGGTGGCCTTTTTGGGTTTTCCAGTCCACAATTTGAGAGGCGGGGATGGGGATGGCCTGGTATCCGAGATCTTGGATGGCTGAGGTGATCATCAATCCGATTGTGTCCAGAAGAATATTGACTCTCTGATAGTGGTGAAAGTAGAGGGGGGTGGGCTGGTTTTCAATCTCTTCCAAAATGGGATCTGAGAGATGAAATCCCACAGAGATGCCGCAGGAAAATCGATCTATCAAGGAAGAAGAAAGAAGGGTCTCCTCTTTTTTAAAAGAGCCAAGATCCGCTACTCCGAACAGAGCCCCTCCCCATTGGTGGCAGAGCGTTTTTATCTTTTCAGTGTTTTCGTTAGGATTCGTCACGAACTAAATTGTGACTCCTGAATAGATTTATTGCAAGGGTATCTAATTAAAAAGAGAGTGATGAGTACAGAGTCCGGAGCCCTAAAATTGAATGATGTACTCCGAACGATAGGGGTCACCGTGGCTTGATCTTCAGTTCTTTTATCTTCTTACGAAGGGTGTTCCGATTGATCCCCAGGAGTTGTGCCGCTTTAATTTGAACATGGTTCACTCTCTCCAAGGCGGACTTAATTAAAATCTTTTCCACCACCCTTATAATGTCATCAAAGATGACCATCTTGGTCTTCGTCTCTACGTAGGGATCAATCTTATACAGAACTTCAGCCAGTTTCTGCTCTAAGATTTCATCCAATAGATGGGATCTTGTGTTCGATTTGTCATCTTTCGCAAGAAAATTGCCTTTTTTTTGCTGATAATTTTTAATCACTGGGGAAAGAATGGCAGAGAGGATAGAGAGAAACTGGAAATCCTCAGCAAGGTCATGTCTCGGACCATAGAGGGAATTGATGTTGATCACACCCATTGGCTCGCCCTCCGTGACGAGAGGGATACAGAGTAAAGGGGGCTGAATTCTCTCATGCCGCTTCTGAATCCTCACCATCTCCTCGTAGAGCGGTTCTTGGCTCAAATTCTGGATTGCCATAGGTTGTCTTGACTCGATGACTTTCCCCATCGTCCCCTTTTGACTACTACAAGTGGAAGGATGGATCTCCTTTTCGACCCCATAGAGGGCCTCTATCTGGAGAGAGTCTTTTTGAGAGTTTTGAATGAAAAGGGCCGAATATTTCATTGAAAAATGTTCAGACAGGATTGCCATCACCCCAAGAAAATAATCTTCGAGGTGGTTCTGCGGAGGGAGTAGGATAATCTCGTAAAGACTTCTCAGCTCAGGGTTTGACCGAGGGTTGATGAAAAATGCGGAAGACATACCAGGCTCCACTCCGCAGAAACTCATGTATAATGATAGTTTGGGATACGGCGTTTAGGGTTAATCTAATATAAATTGAATTCACATTTCAAGAAAAATTTATCCGCTCACGTAATCCCCCAGAAGATGTGAAAAAATTGGTTTCATTCACTTTGTCCCGGAAGGACGAGTGGATTTCCCTGCCTACCGGCAGGCAGGCAAAGCCTTAGAATGCGCTCGTTGAGGTTAAAGTTCACTTGCCCCTATAGTTAAGATATGTGTTTATGCGGGCTGACGACACAGTGCTTCAATTTCTATAGGTTGCGCCCTAAAGCTTTTCCAACCCACCCGTCCTTCCGGTTTGGTCCACGAGCTCGATTTTTTCACACCTCCTCAGTCCCAAGGTGCCGAACAGTCGATCCGGCAGGAATGCCTCCAAAACTTTATCAAGTGCACGTTCGAAAGTGATGGGTAACCATCATTGCAGCCTCACCCAGCCTTGTAAGAGCTGTTTTACCTCGGTAAAGTCCATTAAGAGGTGGCACTATAAAGTTTTTCCGGCATCCCCGCCAAATCTCCAAAACCTCCTGAGACTGAGAAAGTGTGAAAAAATTGTCCTAAGACAAGGAGGTCGGGCAGGGGTATTGAAAAAGCTTTACAGCGTCACCTTTATATATTTCATGACAAAGTTCAAAAACATTGCAATGTCGATAATCTCTAACATGGCCGACAACCCTCACTCTGAATGACCGCTTGGTAAAGCTTTGCCTGCCTGCCGGTAGGCAGGGAGATATTCCTGCCTGACCTCCTATCCAATTATTTTTTTCACACTTTCTGAGGGATTACCCGATCACTCTTTCCTCCACTTTACACTTGAAGTCTCATGGTGAATTCATTAAAATCCATTCCATATGGCTGCAAGGGATGAAATGGATCGGCCCCGTGTGGTGATTCTCCTCGGGCCGACAGGAATAGGGAAATCCAAGTGGGCGATTGAATGGGCGGAGGAATTAGGGGGTGAGATCATCAGCGCTGATTCCATGCAAGTATATCGGTATATGGATATTGGGACGTCCAAACCCACGCTCGATGATCAGAAGAGAGTAAAACACCACCTGATTGACCTCGTCACTCCAGATCAACCGTTTCACGCTGCCCTCTATCGAACGGTGGGTCGAAAAACCATTGATCAACTATATCAGGACAAAAAATATATTTGGGTGGCAGGGGGGACGGGACTCTACATCAAAACCCTTCTTCAAGGGCTTTTCTCAAGTCCCGAAATCGATCCCAAAACGAGGGAACATCTAAAACAGGAAGCAAAGGAAAAAGGGGCAGATGTCCTATATGAACGTTTGAATAAAGTCGATCCCCGAACTGCCTCCCAACTCCATCCCAATGACCTTTTTCGGATGATACGGGCCCTGGAGGTATTTGATTCAACGGGAGTCCCTATCTCTTCTTATCGGGAACAACATCGTTTTGGAGAAAAGCCTTATGCGACCTTCAAAATCGGTTTGAAGATGAACCGGGAGAGGCTCTACCCTCGTATTGAAGAGAGAGTGGACCAAATGTTGGAAAAAGGTTTCCTTCAAGAGGTCGAAAGGTTGATGGAGATGGGTTATGGACCTGAATTGAAGCCCATGCAGAGTTTAGGTTATAAACAGATGGTTCAATTTCTCTTGAAAGAGATCGGATGGGAGGAAGCCGTTAGACAGATGAAAAGAGATACCCGTCATTATGCCAAACGGCAATGGACATGGTTTAAATCGGACCCAGAGGTTCAGTGGCGGGATCCATCGATCGATCAAGAAAAAATATTTCTTGAAATAAAATCTTTTTGGGGGTGGAGGAGGGATAAGGGAGAATGAAGAATCAGATAAATATCCAGGATCAGTTTCTCAACCGAATCCGACGAGACAGAATCCATGTCGGGGTCGAATTAACCACCGGCCGCAAGATCGAAGGGATCATCCTCAGTTTTGATAATTTCTGCATTGTCCTCCGGGGAGAGTCAGATCAGTTAGTCTATAAACATGCCATCTGTTCGATTTCCCCTGGTCAAAAATTAGAATTTTTTGAGGCGAGATAGGATACCTCTATGGACCATTTTGACATCAAGCCAATCTTGGAAAGCCTTTTTTTCATTTCGGATTCTCCCGTAAAAATTGAAACCCTTATTGAGATCCTGACCGAATCCAATAAAGAAGCTATCTTAAATGGGATTCGTCAGATTCAAACTGAATATGAGGATCCTTCCAAAGGGATTGAACTTGTGGAAATAGCCGGGGGTTATCAATTCAGGACCAAACCGATGTGGGCCGGATGGGTCAATCGATTGAAAAAGGTGAAGGCCATTAAGTTGAGTCAAGCCTCCTTAGAAACATTAGCCATCGTTGCCTATCGTCAGCCCGTCATCCGGCCGGCAATCGAGGAGATTCGTGGAGTGGATTCGGGGTCTGTCCTCCATACCCTCTTGGAAAGGGGACTGATCAAGGTGATGGGTCGAAAGGATCTTCCCGGACGGCCCATCGTCTATGGAACCACCAAAGCCTTTCTTGAGCTCTTTGGCCTTAACACACTCTCCGATCTTCCCACCCTCAAAGAAATTCAACCCCCTCCAGCACCTGAGGAGGTATCCCCCCAAGAGATTATTGGAGATGGGATGCGAAAGGATGAAGAGGGGATGGCCTCTCCCCAAAACCTCCCCGAGAACCAGGGAGAAGAGTAGGGTATTCAATTGGGACTGGAACGGATTCAAAAGATTTTAGCCCAGGCTGGGGTCGCTTCGAGGAGGGAAGCGGAGAGGATGATGATCGAGGGAAGGGTGGCGGTCAATGGAAAGATCATTGAGGCATTGGGTTTCAAGGCCGATCCCTTCAAAGATCACATCAAAGTGGATGGAAAGAGGCTCACGCCCTTTGAAACCAAAGTGTTCCTTCTCCTCAATAAACCCAGGGGCTACCTTTCCACGGTTAAAGATCCGAAGGGAAGACCGACCATTATGGATCTTCTTAAAAATTTGAAGTGGAGAATTTATCCGGTGGGTCGTCTCGATTTTGATGCAGAGGGACTCCTCCTCCTCACCAACGACGGGGACCTCGCTCATCTTCTCTCTCATCCCAGATTCTCTGTCCCCAAGACCTATTTAGTGAAAGTGACAGGAGTTCCAGAGGAGAAAAAACTGATAAGGCTGAAGAGGGGTGTGGCGTTCGAAGATGGGGAGGCGAAGGCTGTTTCATGCAGCCTTATCCGTCAAAAAGAGAAAAACAGCTGGGTTCGTGTCGTGGTGACAGAGGGAAGAAATCATCTGGTGAAGAGGATGTTCTCAGCCATTGGCCACCCAGTTCTCAAGTTGAAACGAATCGAATACGGACCGATTCAATTGGGAGACCTCCCTTTCGGGCAATTTCGTTTTCTTGCTCCCGAAGAAATAGAGAAGCTCAAACAAATAAGTTCGGAGTTCGGAGAAAAAGATAAAAAGATTTAAACCCCGAACTAAAAAAATCCGAACTACGAACCAAAGGATTTAGGAATGATTACGGGCGTTGAGATTAAAAGAAAAATTGTTCATCTGGCCACGCTTTCCATTCCCATCGGATATTCCATGCTTCCCGAGAAGACGGTGGTCGCCATCCTTCTCCCCCTCTTTTTCGGATTCCTCATTGTTGACCTTCTCCGTCACTACCATTCTGGAATAGCCTCTCTTTTCCAAAGATATTTTGTTGGTACCGTTCTCAGAGAGAAGGAAAGAGATACGCTTATGGGTTCGACCTATTTTCTCTTCTCCAGTATTTTGGTTATCCTCTTCTTCCCAAAATCAATCGCGATTGTAAGTCTTCTCATCCTGATTCTTTCGGATACCGCAGCGGCTCTTGTGGGGAAAGGGATCGGAAGAATCAGGATCTTCAGGAAAACGTTGGAAGGGAGTCTCGCATTCCTTGTTTCTTCTCTCTTCATCGTCTGGGCTTATCCCGATCTGAATCGCTTTTGGGGAAGTCTTGCTGCTTTGGGGACCACCCTGATGGAACTCCTCCCAATTCAGGTGGATGATAATCTCACCATTCCCCTTGTGGCAGGGGCGATCATGTTTTCCGGGGTGGGATGAGGGAGGGGAATTGCTTCAATGCCTCTATCATTCTTCTGGTTTCTTCCTCTGAGGCAATCTCAGCAATCACGGCGTAAACCTTCAATTCATCGAAAAGAAAGGAAAAAGCCCCTTCACATTCTTTTAAAAGTTTTCCGTCAGCAAGAGGGTTCAGGCTGATCACGGGTTTATCAAACTTCTTGACCAGACGAACGGCTTGCTGCAAATCAAAGAGACTCCATTCTTTATTGATGGGAATGGCAAAGGCGGCGACATTAAGGGGTTTGGCCTTCGGAAGGGCAAAGGTCGCCCATTGACCTGAAAAGATAGGGATGAATCCCTTTTCCCTGACCTGGAGTACCATTTCATGGAGAAGATCGATCCGACCGAGCGCCAAGAGCCAATCTCCATATTTCTCTCCGACCAGAAGAAACGGAGATTCTTTAGGATCGAAGACAGAAAGGGTTTTGTCAAAGCGAAGTGGATCGAATACAATTCGATCCGTCTCTTTTTGCGTGAAGATTTCAGAGGAAGAGAAAGGGGGGAATATCTTCCGAGGTAAATGGGGAGGGACCAGCTCTTTTTTGATCGTTGAAATGATTTTTGATTCAAATCGATAGAGAGGCTTTCCCAAAAAGGAAAGTCCCGCTCCCGCCTCTAAATGACCCAGGCCTATCAGCGTTTCATCCATCGTTAAACTCTTTAACTCTTTAAAAGATTTGAGATGTTTTCGTGAGTGGAGATCGAAACACCAGGCTCCCATTTCATAGGCCTTTTCCATAAGGGGATAGATCTCTTGATCACGATGAGAGGGAGGGGGCTGAACTGAGAAAATCGTTCTTGGCAGTTTTTTCCCTTCTAAAAGTATGGTGGGGAGACGCATGATTGATTCGTTTTATTATTTATCGAGTGATGCCTGAAACAATAGTTTGTCCCAGGGTCCGAATTTCTGACCATGTAATGATGCGAAATAAGAATAAAATAACCATATACCCAATTAAAAAGAAAATGAAAAGAGCCACGTTGGTGGGCAAGGAAGATCGAAACCAGAGCAGGGGCAGGAAAAAAGCTCCAAGTCCCATTGCAAAAATCCATTTCCTCAAGGAATAGGGGAAATGAGACCGCATGCGCCAGGTCAAATAGCCTGAATTGAATAAGGAGGCTATCAGCAACGCTAAACAACCCCCAAAACTCCTCCAGAAGGTAATCAGGGGAAACCCTAATCCCCAAAAGACAGCGAGCCTTAAGATGGAGCCTGTCAGCGCCACTCTGGGTTTTTCATAAACGAGGGTGAGAAGATTTGAGACACTGCCTAATGCTAAAAAGAAAAAAGCGAAGGAAAGAGGCAATAAATTAGTGGCCACGGGTAGGTAGGCCTTGCCCAAAATGAATCGCACCAGATCCTCGCTGAAAATAAGGAGACTAAACGTAATCACGACTCCTGCTACTGTCAGCCATCTCAACAGTTGTTCGACCCATTGTTTGAGGGTCTCCATTCTCCCTTTTTTTAACAGCATGGTCATATGCGGGACAAAAGATAAAGAGAACTGGGGATAAGCGAATGATGCCGTGAGGAATATTTTTTGAGCCAATTCGAAGTAGCTTACCTGAGTATAGTCAGGATTGAGGGTACGGACAAGGACTCCCCCACTATGTTGAAGAGCGGTGAAAGTGAGATGGGAGATGAAAAAGAGGAGACCGAATTGAAGATAGGGGTAAAGAAACCGGAGATCCAAGTACATAAAGGTCCGGGAAAGATGAGATCTTCCCCACCACACCCCAAGGATAAGGATGAATACCTCTGTCAGGAAAAGCCCAAAACAGGCTCCCGGAAGACCTCCAAGATAGAAAAAAAGGATCAGTAAAGGAATGGACAATAGGCGACCGAGGACATCTCTACTTCCCCAGCGGGCGGCTTGGTTCAAGCCCAGAAAGAGGGAGAATAAGGGAAAAGTCAACGATCGTATTAAGACAATAATCGCCATGGTGATGAGAGAGAGGAAATGGATATCCTTCAACCAGAAGTGTGTTATGAATAGGTAAAGACCTGCGGCAAAAGTACCACTGATGAAACCCAGCATCAAGAAAGAATTTAATAATTTTTTCGAATTTTCTATTTCTCCCTGAAGATTAAACTGAGGGATATAGCGTCCCATCACTTGAGTCAAACCAAAATCACTCAACATGCTAAACAAGAAAGAAAGCGAATAGAGAAGTGCAAACTGCCCATAGTGACTGGGTCCCATCATGCGGGGGACAAAAAATGCAAAAAGGAAGGTGGTGGCAATATAAATCCCTCTTTGGACTAAAACCAAAGATGCATTTCGGACTGTTTTTTGAGCCGCATTCATTCTATTTCTTTTTAATCCTTATGATTCGCTAAGTCTCCTTAAGGAGCGGATTTGCCTAAGACCTTATTGGCATACTCGATGAAGCAGGGATCCCGATATGGTTTGAAAATAACTTGTTTATCAAGCAACTATTTGTTTATCACTCATTTCTAAAGTCTCATACATGTAAACTTAAAATATCCATGGGAGGTCTATTCGATGTATCCCAGTCCTCTCAGACGTTCTTCAATCTTGCTCGTTTCCTCTGCATCCAGTTCCGTCCCAGACATCTTCCATTGGATATCCGGTGGTTCGCTATACTGGATGGGATGGCGGGTGAGATGATCCTCCATGAAGATATCGGTTAAGACTTTCCCATCCGTATCATTCGGGATAGGATGATCCTGGAGATAAAGAAGAGTCGGGGTGATATCATATTGGGCGGCCGTAGAGATGGTCTCCCCCTTTTTAATCTGAGGGCCATAAGCGATGAAGATACCAAAAGGTCGATGGCCTCCTGTCCATCCCTGGAAAAACCTTAAATCCTTTGATAGGCTGACGGAAGTCTGGTAACCCGGGGTAGGGGAGGATAAAGCGCTTCCAATCGCTTCAATATTCCATTCGATCACTAAATCTCCTGCGGGATCTGAATAAGGTCCGTGAAAAATATCCTCGCGGAGGTGAACACCCTTGATGACACGGATCCCTGTTGTTGGATCGATTAAGTTTTGAAGAATCCCTCGGATGTTTTGTCGAAGAGGATGGTAATCTTCGGGAGACACCGTTCCTTCAGGTTGACGTCCCTTCAGATTGATGAACACCCTCCCTCCATGGGGAGATGCAAAGGCTTGGGTTCGAGACCAGTCAATACCTGCGAACATGCTTTCACTCACTGCTTGGATATGGAGCTTCCGGAAGGTTTTGGACAAAGAATATTGGAGCCGATAAGGGATATAGCGTCGTCCATAGAGAAGGAGAGCCTTTAGCAATCTTCCCTGAAGGCGATTCGGACCCTGCCGAAAATAGAGAAGACCGAGTTTTGCAAAAAGACGGTTCAGTAACCGGTTTGCCGCCAGCATGGAGCCAAATCCATGATCGGAGACTAAGAGTAGGGTGGTGTCCTTATCCACCTGCTTCAACACATCACCCAGAAATGAGTCGATCAGTTGATAGGTCTCACGGATAGGGGCCCACTCTCTCTTTTCAAGAGAAAACTCTCCTTTCGGCCAATAGTAGTGCTGAACTCGATCAAGTGCCACAAAGACGGTCATGAAAGCATCCCATGGTTTTTTCAAAAGGTAGAGGATCGTTCGGGACCGAGCCTCCACCATCTTTTTTACTTCTATAGGAAGTTGGTAAGGATGTTTTCGGCTGAGGTCACCAAGGTTGGGAACATCAATGATATAACCGATGCCCTGGCGACTCAGTTCATCTCGTAACTCAGGGGGATGGGCAAACCCATGGCTGGATAGCCCTGGTGTATCCATTCCAGCAAGCATGAACCCGTTGATGGGATCCGCTGGGTAACTGATGGGAACATTGACGATGTTTACTTTTTTCCCTTTTGCACTCAGAAGGCGCCAAAAGGGATCCTTCTTGCGATCCAAAGCGGTCATGGGGTGCCATGTACAACCCCGCTGGGGCGGAGCGCTTCCAAAATCATGAACACCGTGCATTCCTGGATTATATCCCGTAACGATTGAACTCCATGCGGCCGCACTGTTTAGATTTGGCCATGCCTTCAGCGGTCCATGGACCCCCTGAGACATCAGGTTTGTAAAGGTGGGCAAACGTCCAGCCTGAACCATGGGTTTGATAATATCGAAGGTCGCCCCATCCAAGCCGATGATGAATACGCGATGTCTATCCAAAGTAACTCCTCCTTCATCCTTAACTGTTTACCACCGTCCGCCGAATCCAGCGAGGAATGCTGCATGCCCAAATATACCAAGAAAACCATCTTGTCAACATCAAACGAAACCACTGATCTGATCGGAGATAGTAAGCGTCGATCCGTTCGAGCGTATGAGGTTCACTGTTTACCGTGATGAAGCCCAGCTTATCAGAAGAAGCACAGGTGAAGTGTTCTTGAACAAGTTTTCGGACGCTATCATTATATCGGCCGTAAGGATAAGCAAAGCAAAAGATCGGTGTGCCCAAAATGTTTTCAATGATTTCCTTTGAGTCACAGATTTCCGTTTCCATATGGTCTTGAGTCAAACGGGTGAGGTCCGGATGGGTCAGCGTATGGGCTCCAAATTCGATTCCCCATCGCTCCATCTCCCGGATCTCAAGCCAGTTCAGCATTGAACGCCCTTCGAGGGGGGGTAACCTTTCTTCAGCTTTTTGAATCCCCTTTTCTCCTACCGTGAGAAAAACGGTGGCAGACATGCCGTAATGCTTCAATATTGGGAATGCTACCTTATAGACCGTTTCATACCCATCATCAAAAGTAATGACAAATGATTTTTCAGGGGCAGGTTTTTTCATTTGCAAACACTCGGCCGCTTCCAATAGGCTAATGGTTCGAAATCCATGCTCATGCAGAAGAGTTAACCCAAACTGAAACAGCTTCGGCGGAAATGAGGTGACAGAAGCGAAGTCATCCAAAGTATGGAAGGTTAATATAGGGAGGCTTAGGATCATGCTAAAATTTCATAAAGATCGGTCAATTTCATTATAGGATGCCTTCAATACCCTATTGGAATTCACTTTAAACCTGGATTCTGAACCTTTATAATTAGAAAATAACTTCCAATGCCCATCACCCCTTTTCTAAAGGGGGGTGAGGGGAAATTATTTATATTCATGGTTCGCAGGTGGTGTACCTGTCATGAAGCAATACTAAGGAATCTTGTCGTTCATGGATTCGTTCAGTATATCTATGGTGCAAAATTATAAGATTGGTCAAGATTCAAGTCAAGGAAAGCTTTGAAGTTTCTTTACCATAGCCCATGATAAATCGTTGGAGACGTGCTTAAATCCTCTGTTCGCTTTTCCACGGAACGAGGTAAACGGCCACACGTTGGAGAAAATAATTGAAGAGGATACCCAGGAGAGCAGTCATGATCAAGCTCACATAGAGCTCCTCCGTGCGGAGGGTCTGCCAAGCCAGCCAGATCATGGCTCCCAAACCTTTCTGAGCGGATACTAACTCCACGGCAATGGAGACGAGAAGGGCGAGATTAAGAGAGAGACGCAAACCAGTAAGGATTAGTGGCAGACTTCCGGGAAAGATGACACGAGTAAATATTTTGGTCAGGTTGGCCCCATAATTTTTAGCTACTTCAAAATGAATTTGGCTGATCTGCTGAACGCCCGCTGCTGTATTGATCAATAAGGGAAAAAAAGCGGTCAAGGCAATGACGAAGACTTTCGAAGATTCTCCAATTCCAAAAATAATCATAATGAGCGGAAGGATAGCGATCTTAGGGATTGGATGTGTGGCGGCGACGAAAGGGTTGATCAGTCGATACAGCCGGGGAGACCACCCCAAGATCAGCCCTAAGATGAGACCAGGGACTCCACCTAAGATAAGACCGAGAAAAACACGCCACAAAGTGATTCCCGTATGGTCCAATAGTTTTTGGTTTAGGATGAGTTTGTTAAATGTGGCAATGATGACCGACGGAGGCGGAAAGAAAAGGGAAGACAGCCAATCTATAAAGACTCCCAACTCCCAGACGATCAAAAAGAGAAAAATGATCAAAACCGTTAACCATCCCTCTCTTATAAACCCAAAAAAACGATGGTTTTTTTTCATCGGGTCATCCACGACTTTTTCGAACCTCCTCCTTCAGAATCTTCCAGATGTGCCCCTTCATTTTTATAAAATCAGGTAGTTCCTTGGTGGATAAATCTCGGGGCCGGTTAAAGGAGATCGGTATTTCTTCTCGAATATGTCCAGGTCGGGCCGTCATCACCAGTACGCGATCCCCCAAGAAGAGGGCTTCCTCAATATCATGGGTGACATAGATAACGCATTTCTGATCTTCTCTCCATATTTTTAAGAGTTCCTCCTGGAGGATCAATTTGGTCTGAGCATCCAGGGAACCAAATGGTTCGTCCATCAATAATATTTGAGAATTGGAGACAAAGGCGCGGGCAATTCCCACCCGTTGACGCATCCCCATGGAGAGTTCATGGGGATAATTATTTACAAATGCCTTTAAACCTACCTTTTCGATAAAGGGACGTGCAAGATCCCACCGTTCTTTTTTCCCTTTTCCTCTCATCTCTAAACCAAAAGCTACATTGTCCAGCACGGTCATCCAAGGGAAAAGCCCATGCTCCTGGAAGACCAGGGCGCTTCTGGAAATACCATCCTGCAAATCCTGACTAAAAAAGATTTGTCCCGTAGTGGGGTTCAGGAGCCCGGCGATAAGTTTAAGAAGAGTTGTCTTCCCACATCCACTAGGCCCGACAATGCAAATAAATTCTTTATCTCTGGCATGGAATTTAATATCCCCTAAGGCGGGGATAGATCCATTACGAGTTTGAAATACCTTCCCAAGATCTCGACACTCAAAATTCATGACACTCTCTTTCGATCATAGGGTTTGTTTGAGGGTTTTACCCTGATCATTCGAAATGGAAGTCAGGGTTGTTTTATGATTCTCTGACAAAGGCGCTTCCCAGAGAGCTACTATTCTCCAAGGGTATCTTTTAAACTTGCACCCGGGGAGAAATTGGAAATAGATCTTTTGAATGGAATCTCCCGTTAAATGCTCATGTTTGCATACATGTCGAATCCATTGGGGGCTCAACTGAAATGAGAGGGTACGCCACATGGTACGAAATCCGTAAGACCAAGCAAGCCCGGGAGCCTTTTGAGTGATCTTATCACATGCCATATTTGACGCTCTCTGGCTAATGCAATCATCGTGTCAGACAAGTCTAACCCTACCACGTGATCAATATAATCTGCCAGCTTGAAGGAGAGGAATCCTGTCCCACATCCTGCATCCAGTGCCGATCTGGTGGACGGGAGAGGAAAGCCCAATATTTCTTCATAAACCGCCTGCCCAAGTCCCTGAGAGAAGAAGTTATATTCTTCCGACAAAGTATCGAAGTCCGTCTTACCTTGACTACCCACCCCTTTTCTCCCGGTATAAAATTGAAATGAATCTAACCCATTTTGATTATTGCCTTAGTCTCTGTCTAATGTTTATTTCGCTCCTGAACTTAGAACCTTGTTCGCATACTCAACGAAACTAGGATCCCAGAACTGGTTTTCAGTAGCTGGTTTGTCGAGAAGGCCTTTTTTAATGGACCAATCTTGAAAATCGAGTACACTTTTAACATTGATGTTACCATCGCTACGTATTGAAGGCCAGCAAACCTTCATTAGAAAGTCACCTTCCAGGTTTGTGTATTTCATCAGAATACCTAAATTTCTTTCGCTCTTACCTTGATTGTATTGTCGAACCGCCTTAAGATAGGCAACTGTGAATCGTCTGCCAGCATCATGATTTTTATTAAGTATCGTAGGTCCAAAGGCAATGACATCAAATTGAAAATCCGGAATGATTTCCTGAACTGGCATCCAGAGTACACCGTGTTTGGACTCGATCATCCTAGTCAGTTTTGGTTCTCCCCCTACCGAAAGATCGATCAATCCCTTCTTCATCGCTTCGAGTTCCGCTGAGAAAGGAATATGCTCCTGAATCTCTACCTCATTCAGTTTCACCCCTCCTTTGTTGAGCAATTTCTCAACGAAGTAACCCTCAGAAGTTGCAAACCCTGATGCGAGACAAATTTTCTTCCCTTTCAGTTGGGCAGGACTTCTCAATTCCCCAGATTCGACCAAAGTTTGCCTTGCTATAAAACCATAGTAAGAACAGCCCCCAGTGGCGAGATACCCTTTGTCTGCGATAAATTTAATCTTACCATCTCGTATAATGGCATTGAGAGAGCTGATGCGAAGGGTTCCAGCAACTATATCAAGATCCTCTTGGGCAAGGGAAGGAATAGCGGTGGCAGAGCTACTCATTTTGACGAACTCGATTTGAAGCTGTTGTTCGGTAAAGAATCCTTCCTCTTTGGCAATAAAGAAAGGAGCGTAGGAAAGGAAGGGCAGCAGAAGCACTTTCAACCTAATTGGCTCCGGCGGCGTTTGTTCACGACCAAAAGAGAAATTGGTCTGTGAAAGTAAACCGATAACCAAAAGGAAACAAAGAACACATTTCCAAATGTGAACAATCATTTTTTTTCTCCTTTTTTGATCGGGATTTTCTGGCTCCTTGCTAAATGAAGAGGCATCAATTTGCCACGCTGTGTCCAAAAGGGCTCCATTCGCTTAACCATCAGGATCTTAGCTTGATTCCAAACAGCCCGTGCCAGGTCAGCCGAAACACTGCTCCGCTCTAAACCCTTCATGACCGTGTCAATGATAGCCTCTTCATCAATGGCACCCACGCTCGGGCTCACCAAGAGACTTAGCCGTGTAAACCCTTGGTCATCTTCTTCTTCCAAGAGTTGATAATTGAGGGGGGTGCCTCCGAAGCGGGCTGGAAGAACTTCCTCTAAGATGTGGACCATTTCACTCCCCACCAAAGTTACCCCTTCACCGGTCAGCTTATGGAAACTTCGAACATGGCACAAATGGTCTTTGAAGCCATAGTTTCCTAAAGGGCAGTTACAAGAGCGTTTTTCAATAATACCATAGTCATCGATCCCCACATTCAGCATGATTTTGGGTGCAGATGGGAGTAAGGTTGTGAAATAGAAGGCATCCACTACGATCTCAGAGCCTGGAACTTGAGATGGGAATTGAGTTAAGGCAAAGGCATCCTTCAAAAAGTGAAGATCATTTTCGTCTGCTGGCTGTGCACAGCCAATGCCCACGGCCCCAACTTCTGTAAAGAAATAAGTTGGTATCCATCGAGCTCCGATACCGGTAATATGAGCAACTTTGGCAGGCGTTGGAGGTTCACCCCCACCCATAAAGGTTGCCCCTGTTAATTTTAATCCTTCCTCCCTTGCAGCGAAACAGATGCGTACTGCTAAACTGACATGGGTACGGATAAGACAAGCGCCATGGGCCTCAAGCGTTTTAGCCACCCAGCGGGCGATCGTAATGGCCTGATCCAAGGGCACTGGTTCGGGCGTTGGAATGGGTACGCCAACCAGCCTAGCCATCATAATGATATATTGGGTAGCAAGGCGGTTCTTCAGGGAGGGCTTAAAATCCCGTTTAGTGATGGGAGAGAACCATTTTTTTGCTACCCGTCCAGAGAGAGCGTGGCGTAGGTTGTTGTTGATACCTGTTTGATCAGGAAGGATGCCATACCAAAACGCTGTCGGTATGTCGAATACCCTATGGGCATCATAAGCTAACATCATACGTGGAGTTTGATCAGTCAGATGATCCAGGTCAGTGGCCACCCGTGTTCCAGCACCGGTTGTCCCCCCTGATTTAGAATAGTAGTAATTTCTGAGGTAAGGATTGTCGAAATCATGATCGTTCACGGGTAACAATTTTCCAGCACGAACAATCGGTTTTCGACCTTTGAACTCTTCAAAGGTGATATAGACCCCCGCCTCCCGAAGGGCATGAAGTGTTCCTTCCAACCCTTTGGCTTTCACCATATTCTCAATATCGCCCATCTCGCATTGGGCCAGTTTCATCAAAGGAAGATAAGGACTTTTGGGATAACCGAAAATCCCTCGCCTCACCAGGCGGAGGAAATTGGTCTCTCTTTCCTCCATCCGTCTCTTGATGATTGCTTTAGCTTCTTCAAGAGTCAGAGTATGTTTTAGAAACCCTCTTAGCCCCCAGACAAAACGGCCATACATTTTTAGATCAGATAGAATAGTCATGTTCTGAGATTCCCACTGGTAAAGGTTTCCTTTATATTAGGCTAATGAGATGTTTGTTGTTGGGCATTATAGAGTTTGGTCGGGGTTCAAGTCAAGGGAAAGTCCAACCTATTTATTTATCCCTGCCGCTTCCCAGAAGACCACCATCCTCCAAGGCTTTTTGGGTGGACTGTCGATCTTACATCCTGGAAGAAAACGGGTGTAAATCTCTTTGAAGGATTTGGGTGTCAACATTTCCACCTTATCTTTACAGACATGTTGAATCCATTCAGGACTTATCAGAAACCTAAGGATTCGCCGCATGGTGCGGAGACCATGGGATCGAGCGTATTTCGGGACATTCCTGAGGGCCCGAAATATTCGCTAGGCTGGATAGGCATCTAAACGGGGATGAATGCTCACGATGTCACATAACACCATTCGTCTCCTTGGTTTAAGCAAGCGCCCGAGCCCTGGTAGAGTGACTTCTAATTTTGTGCCATTCAGAGCAGTGTTGCTCACCACAAAATCATAACTTTTCTCTTTGAATGGAAGTTTCTCAAGGTCGGCGACAACGAATTCTACATTCTTTTTTTTCAGATCGGCCTGATGAGACTTAGCTAACTTAATCATCGAGATGGAGCCATCAATGCCGACGACATGGTCCACGTGGTTTGCGAGTTGAAGGGAGAGGACTCCTGAACCGCACCCCGCATCGAGGGCCAAGTGGGTTGCCGGGTGGAGAAACTTTAATGCCTCGGTATAACCTCGGGGTCCCATGACCCATGCCCAAAAGTTATACCCTTCCGCTAAGGCATCAAAGTTAGTTCTATGATTTTTCCGCATCGTTTTCCTCCCCCAGCGATTTTTTGAATCAGGGTATCAATCCAAATCAAGATCTATAGTAAGAATTTTCCTAATTCCTTATTTTTTAATATTTTATAAAACTTCCAGAAAACCCCAAGCTTTCAAGCCTGGGGATGAATGGTGCCCGGAGCGAAGCGGAGTAATCCGGCGAAGCCGGGAAGCCCAGAAGAAACCCTGGCCTTCAGGCCAGGGAGTTTCATTTTCCCTCCGCAAAAAAAGCAGTATATTCTTAGAACAGATAAAATATCAAGGGTTTTCTTCTTTCTTCTTCTTTCTTTGAAACCCCAAATGAAATCTTCAAACCTAATTATTGGCTTTCCCCAATATTCCATTTGCGTATTCAATGAAGCTGGGATCCCAGAATTGTTGGGGAGTAAGCTCTTTATCAAGCAATTTTTTATTTATCGCCCACTTCTGGAAGTCAAGTAAACTTTCAATATTGATCTTACCATCCATGCGTATAGGAGGCCAGCAGCATTTTTTCAACAACTCCTTTTCCATTTTTATATATTTATTTAAGATATTGATATTCCGTTCAGTTTTCCCTTGGTTATATTGCCGCACTGCTTTCAGATAAGCGACCATCAATTTCCTGCCTATGTCGGGGTATTGATGGAGAAGGACAGGCCCGAACATGACAAAGGCAATCTGGAAGTCGGGGGCAATCTCCTGCGCTGGTTTCCAGATAACAGAATGGCCCGACAGGTGCATTTGAGTGATCCAAGGCTCAGAGACGAGAGAGAAATCAATGGTTCCTTTTTCAAAGGCTTCTAATCTTGTTAACATGGGGATAGACAGGAGCTCAATATCACTAAGTGTTAAGCCCGCCTTATGGAGAACCTTTTCCAGTAAATATCCTGAAGAAGAGGATGGATGGTCCATGCCAAAACGCCGGCCTTTTAGTTGAGATGGATGGATTAAACCCCCGCTTTCTATTAAAGTCTTTCTGACCATGAAAGCAGTATAAGTACAGTCTTTGTTAGAAAGATAGCCCTTATCTGCTACAATTTTGATCTTTCCACCCCGGGAGATAGCGTTTAATTGAGAAGGGACAATAATATAAGATAAGGCATGAACGTCTCCTTGAATTAAAGAAGGCAATGCTTCTGCAGCGTTCGTCATCATAATAAATTCGACATCCAGCCCTTGCTCAGTAAAGTACCCCTCTTCTTGTGCAATGAAAAAGGGAACATAAGATAAGTAAGGGGAATTGACCACTTTCAGTTTCATCGTTTTTGCCAAGGTTTGTTCTCTCCCGTGACTGTGCTGAGTTAATAACAAGATTGAAATGAAAGGTAAAAATATTTTTAATATCAAGCTTCGACGATGATTTGTCACATTTTCCTCCTTTTCTGCGGGGAAAATTTTTTTCTCTTATAATTCTATTTTCCCCAGGGTATTTCGATTCATGCAATTTAATGATGAGTTATGAAAGGTCCCCGTTCTTTTCTGAATTTTTTGACTTCTTAATTAAGTGTAGAGGCATCAATTTCCCTCGAGTCGTATAAATCGGCTCCATTCTCCTAATCCTCAAGGTCTTGGTTTGGCTCCAGATAGCCCGGGCGAGATTAGCAGACACACTGCTTCGCTCCAACGCCTTAAGAACTGTGTCGATCACAGCTTTTTCGTTTATCTTTCCGACTCGTGGGCTGATGAACAAGCTGAGTCGTGTAAACCCCCTTTCGTCCTCTTCCTCTACTAACTGATAGTTTAATGAGGTTCCCCCGAAACGGGCTGGCAATATTTCCTCCAAGATATGGATCATTTCGCTCCCGATCAACGTAACCCCTTCCCCAGTGAGTTTTCGGAAACTGCGGATTTCCCGCAGGTGTTCAATAAACCCGTAACTTTCCATAGGGCAGCCACAAGCCCTATTCTCAATAATACCGTAATCATCACTTTCCACATTTAGTAGAATCTTGGGTGCCGTAGGTAACAAGGTAGTAAAGTGAAAAGAATCAACGGGCACATTCACACTGGTTCCTCTGCGAAGATATTGGGTGAGGGCCAAAAGGTCTTTGAATAGATGAATGTCATTGCAATCTGCTGGGTGAGGGCAGCCTACACCCACATAGCCCACTTCAGTGAAAATGTAAATAGGAATTAGATGAGCCCCTGTTCGAGCAATCTCGTTGACCTTAACTGGCGTAGGGGGTTCTCCGCCCGACCAAAAAAAGGTGCCCGAGAGATCTATCCCCTGTTCCTGAGCATAAACACATATTCTTACGGCTTGGCTCACATGACATAGAATTAAACATTTTCCGGAGGCTTTTAATGTTTTGGAAGCCCAATTGGCGACGACAGCAGCCTGATCCATCGGAACAAATTCTGGAGATGGAATAGAAACGCCATGCAGCCGACCTAGACTTACAAAAGATCGGGGGATAAGATAATTCACGAGGGAGGGGTGAATATGCTGATTTGTTATAGGAGAAAACCACTTCCGGGGTGTCTGTCCAAAGCGGGCGCGGTATAGGATGCTGATCAAAGCAGTGCTGTCAGGTGGGATTGGGAACCAGATGGCCGTTGGCAAATTGAGTGCACCGTGGCAATCATGGCTTATCATGATATTCGGAACCTGTGCGGATAAATGCTCGAGATCAATCGCAACTCTTGTCCCTGGGCCTGTTGTTCCACCGCTCTTAGAATAATAAAAAGCATTGAGATAAGGATTGTCGAAATCATAAGCTTTCACAGAAAAGACTTTTCCATTACGGACGATCGGTTCTCTTCCCTTAAACTCTTCAAAGGTGATATAAACTCCTGCCTCCCGCAAAGCATGAAGCATGCCTTCCAATCCTTTGTCCCTGACCATATTTTCAATATCGCCCATCTCGCATCGGGCCATTTTCAACAAAGGAAGATAAGGACTTTTTGGATAACCGAAAATTCCTCGCCTCACCAGGCGGAGGAAGTTGATCTCTCTTTCCTCCATCCGTCTCTTAACGATCGCTTTGGCTTCTTCGAGAGTCAGAGTATGTTTTAAAAATCCTCTCAACCCCCAGATGAAACGGCTGTACATTTTTAGATCGGAAAAGATGCTCAAAGTTCTACTTCCCTTTAAAAGAAACAAAACCCGCGTTACAAGGTTCTGCTTTCCTGCCGGAAAGCAGGGGAGTGTTTTTGGTGGGTCTGTCTCATGCAACTGAAAGGTCTATTCGATGTATCCCAGGCCTCTCAGGCGTTCTTCGATCTTGTGCGACTCCTCCGTATCCAGCTCTCCAGCGGATGTCTTCCATTGAATATCCGGTGGTTCGCTATACTGGAGGGGATGGCGGTTGAGATGATCCTCCATGAAAATATCGGTTAAGACTTTTCCATCCACATCCTTAGGAATTGGGTGATCTTGAAGATAGAGAATCGTCGGAGCGATGTCATAAAGGGTGGCATTCGACACCGTTGAACCCTTTTTGATGGTCGGGCCGTAAGCAATGAGAATTCCATAGGGACGGTGGTCGCCTGTCCAGCGTTCACCGGCATCGACTCTTTTCGGGGGATGAATGATGACAGGTTCTTTGCCAACGTGATAACATATGCAGTTCGGAGCCACTTCAAAATTCCATTCCATCACCAGGTCCGGTGCCTTTTCCAGATAAGGGCCATGAAAGATGTCTTCACACAGATGGACTGCCTTAATGACCTGACGCTTTGAAACAGGATCTTTGATGTTCAAAAGAATATCCTGAATCTGTTTTCGCAAGGGATCATAGTCCTCCGCCAAGACGATGCCCTCCGGTTCTCGGCCCTTGAGGTTGATGGTGAGGGTCCCCATATGAGGACTGTAGAAGACTTTCGTGAGTGACCAATCAATGCTCGATAATTCATGCTCATGAATGGCACGGTGGTGAAGTCCCGAAAAGGTCTTGGCTAAAAGCTTTTGGAGTGAGAAAGGAATAGTTTTTCGGCCGTAGACCAATATACGCTCAAGGAGTTTATTGGTCAGGCGGTCCGGACCCGAACGGTACCCCGTCAGTCCCAGGTGAGCAAAGAGCTGATTGAGGCAACGCTTGGCCAAGCGCAAAGGTCCAAAACCATGGTCGGAAATAATCAAGACCGTCGTGTTTTCATCTATGAGTTCGAGCGCCTTGCTGAGGAACGAATCAATTTGTTGGTATATGCTGAAGATAGGGGTCCAATCGGGTTGATCAAAGGGGACCCCATCAGCAGGCCAACAAAAATGCTGAACCCTATCCGTAACAACCAGGACAGCCATCAGCGTATCCCATGGACGGGTCTTCATGAGGTGGAGAATGGCGCGTGAGTGACCGTCCATCATCCTTTGAATTGGCCGTGGGACCTGATGTGGGTCTCCACCGTCTAATAAGGACAGTCTCGGCACATCAATGACATAATCAATGCCCTGGTTTTGCAGTTCAACGAGTAACTCGGGAGGATGAGCGAAGCCGGGGCTACGGAGGTCAGGAGTGTCCATTCCACTCAACATGAACCCATTGATTGGGTCGGCGGGGTAGGTGATCGGTACATTCATCACTCCTACATACTTTCCTGCCCTACTCAAAAAACGCCAGAAAGGGTCTTTTTTGCGATCCGCCGCCGTGTTCGGGTGCCATTTCGCTCCAGCTTGTGGGAGCGCATCAACAAAATTAAAGACACTATGCTGGCCAGGGTTATAGCCGGTGACGATTGAACTCCAGGCAGCGGCACTGCTCAGGTTAGGCCAGGCTCGCAAAGGAGCATGGACGCCCTGGGCCATGAGCTTCGCAAAGGTAGGCAGATGTCCAGCTTTCGCCCAGGGGTGAATCAGGTCAAAGGTTGCCCCATCGAGGCCAATGATCAAGGTGCGATGTTTCTTCATGTAGAGGGTCTCCTTCAAATCACTTCAACAATCTTCCCGATTTTAAGTTTTTATCTTATCATCTTCTTGATCCGGGCTCAATACACGTTCCATTAAACGGAGAGGCATAAATTTACCAGCGTTTGTCCAGATAGGGCTTATTCGTCTGACCCGAAAGGTCTTCGCTTGTTCCCAGATGGTTCGGGCAAGATCGGCAGCCACGCTGCTTCTTCCAAGCTCTTCTAATAAAGTTTGGATCACCTCTTTCTCATCGCGAATCTCCACTTTAGGATTCACCAAGAGACTGAGCCGGGTGAATCCTTGTTCATCTTCCTCCTCGACCAGTTGGTAGTCCAGGGGGCTCCCTCCAAATCTGGCCGGAAGAACTTCTTCCAAAATTTTTAAAATCTCGCTGCCGACCAGGGTGACCCCCTCACCGGTCAATTTGCGAAAACTGCGGACGTGACGTAGATGCTCTGAGAAACCATACTCTTCCATAGGGCATCCGCAAGAACGGATTTCGATATCTCCGTAATCGTCGTTTTCCACGTTCAAGATAATTTTAGGGGTGGAAGGCAATAAAGAGGTATAGCAAAACGCATTGACCTTGATATCGAAACCTGGGACCTGAATTGGACATTGAATCAGGGCGAGGCGGTCTTTAAAGAAGTGTAAATCGTTATTGTCCACGGGGGAGGCACAACCAAACCCGACGATCCCTGCTTCGACGAACCAATAGGATGGAGCGAAACGTGCACCGGTCCGTGTAATCTCCCCCACCTTTGCGGGGGTGGGAGGTTCTCCACCAATAACAAAGGCCAATCCTGTGAGATCGATTCCTTCTTCTTGGGCAGCCAGACAGATTCTTACCGCCATACTGACATGTGTACGGATCAGGCAGGGTCCATGAGCCATTAGGGTATTCTTCGCCCAATGAGCAACCTGGTTGGCCTGATCCAGGGTCACCGGTTGAGGCCATGGAAAATGGAGCCCCAAAATACGTCCCGACAAAATGGTGCAATGAGTGGCGATTTTATTTTTCAAGGCGGGCCTGAAATTTTTTTTGGTAATAGGGGAGAACCACTTGCATGGGATGTTTTTGAAAAGAACGCCTCGGAGGAGGTTCTCGATTCCCGTATTATCTGGAAGAGTACCAAACCATAAGCAAGTTGGCAGATAGAGTATGCCATGGGCATCATTGGACAACATGATGTTGGGGGTCAGGGCAGCAAGGTGGTCAAGGTCGATTGCAACCCGTGTCCCTGCCCCAGTGGATCCACTTGATGATGCCTCATAATAATGACTCAAATAAGGATTATCGAAACCCCGAGCCTCCACTGGAATGACTTTCCCACCCCGCACCATTGGCGCTCGCCCCTTAAACTCCTCAAAGGTAACAAAGACCCCCGCCTCTCTTAACGAGCGAAGGGTATTTTCAAGACCTCTTTTGTGGACCATATTCTCAATATCCCCGATTTCGCACTGCGCCAACTTCAATAATGGTAAATAGGGACTTTTTGGATAACCGAAAATCCCTTTTCTGACCAGACGCAGGAAATTTGCTTCTCGATCTTCGAGACGCTTTTTTACAATCTCTTTCGCCTCTTTTAGGGTGATGGTATGGCGAAGGAACTTTTTCAATCCCCAAACAAAACGAGTGTACATCTTCAGATCATCAAGAAATGGCATGAGTTGAGATCCTTCCCTGATTGAAAATTCCTTGGTTTACGTTTAAATTTCAGATTCTTCTCCAGGTTAGTTAGTTTATTTCAAGGAATCAATCTCTTTTGTGGCTAAGCCACACCTTATCTGTCGTATCCTTTCTTCTTTGACCTCCACTTCTGGAAAATAGAGATGAGAATGATGGTGAGACCCAATCCGATTAATACCGCTGATATGTTATGGTTAAAAAATATCGTAAAGCTACCTCGAGAGGAAAGCAACGCCAGCCGAAACCCGTTTTCCATAAGGGGCCCGATGATCATCGCAAAAATAAATGGAACGATTTCAAGTCCTGTCTTTCGCATGAGGTAGCCGATCGCTCCGAAGACCACCATGATTAAGACATCATAAGGATCATTGCCTGCACTATAAGCTCCCAATAAACAAAAAAGCACGATCAGTGGCAAAAGTATCCGATAGGGAACTTTTAAAATTTTGACCCAGATGCCAATTAGAGGAAGATTTAATATGAGGAGAAAGATGTTTCCTATGTACATGGAGGTAATGACCCCCCAAAAAGTTTCCGGATGTTCCTTCATTAAAAAGGGACCAGGATGAATTCCATGAATCAACATAGCTCCTAACAAAAGAGCCGTGACTGCATTGGTTGGGAGGCCAAGAGAAAGGAGAGGGACCATAGCTCCGCCAGTCGCTGCGTTATTGGCCGTTTCTGGGCCAGCCACTCCCGCTATCGCTCCGGTTCCAAAACGTTCTGGATGGCGAGAAAGACGTTTTTCTACGATATAAGAGCTAAGAGAAGCCATGATCGCCCCAGCTCCGGGTAAGAGACCGAGTAAGAAACCGATAATCGTCCCTCGACTAATTGGGAGGATGGATTCTTTCCAATCCTTTCGTGTCGGGAGCAAGCCCCTGATCACCGCCGTAAAGATATCCCTTTCTGCTAACTTTTGCTCCAGATTAATTAGTACTTCAGCCATACCAAAAAGCCCTATCGCCACAGGTACCAATTCCATTCCCTTCATGAGGGAGGCTGTTCCAAGGTTGAAGCGTGGAATTCCTGAGACATAATCTAATCCGATTGTCCCTGCGAAACAACCGAGCAAAGCAGAAATAAAACTCTTCAACTTTGATCCTTTGGCGAACAGGACGAGCAGCACGGTGGCTAAGAATGCGAGTGCAAAAAGCTCGGGAGGTCCGAAACGAAGGGCAAATTTTGCCACCACGGGTCCTATTAACATTAATCCTATAACGCTAATTGTTCCACCGATAAATGATCCGAAGGCAGAGATACCAAGAGCTGATCCGGCTCTCCCCTTCCTCGCCATCTGATGTCCATCGAGGCAGGTGACGATGGACGTGGCTTCTCCCGGGATATTAACCAAGATGGAAGTTGTGGATCCACCATACTGCGACCCATAATATATCCCTACGGTCATGATTAAGGCACCCTCCCGAGGGATATGAAACGTTACAGGTAAAAGGAGGGCGAGTACGGTCGGCGATCCAATCCCGGGTAAAACTCCTACTAAGGTCCCAGCCAAGACCCCAAAGAAACAGTAAATAAGATTGGAAGGGAGAAGCGCTGTACTGAAACCAATATAAATGTCGTGAAATAATTCCATTCTTAAAAACCTAACTGCCCTTTAGGAAATGAACTTTTCAGAATCATTCCGAAGATGAGATAAGTGATTCCTGTGGAAACAAAAGCAGCCAACATGGCTGTATGCCATTTAAAATAAGATATTTTTACAAAAAGAAAAAACATTAATAAAAAGGTCAAAATGATAAATCCAAAAAACTCCAGTAACCCGATGAAGGCCAGTAATGCTACGTAAACGGGGATTAATTGCCTATAAAAAATGAACCAAGGTGGAAAGGTCCTTTCCTCCTCCCCTTTTTTCCCTTTTGGGATCATCAAGAAGAGGGAGAGGATAATAAGCAGGGTGGCCAGCAAGGCAGGGAAAGAACCGGGACCGGGGTGACTAAGATTTCCTCTTGTGAGATGCCTTCCTTCCCAAAGGATGCCGACTCCGAAAAGAGCTATAACGAGTCCAGTAATACGGGTCATGTCACCTCTTCCAGACGTATTTTTATTTTACAGCGAGGTTCGTCTCTTTTATTATCCTTTCCCACATCTTGATTTCGTTATCCAAAAACGTCTGAGTTTCTTTAGAATTCATGAACCCCGCTATGATGTTAATCTTTAAAAGTTTTTCCAGGACGCCCTTATCCTGAAGGGATTTCTCCATGGTGTTTTCCAATTTCTTGATGATTTCATCGGGTGTTCCAACTGGAACGAGCCATAAAAAATACGATGAGGCCACCACATCTTGAAATCCTTGCTCCAGGCTGGTGGGTATCTCCGGTAGCAACGGATCCCGCTTCTTGGATAGAATTGCGATGGGTTGGATCGAGTTAGATTTGATATATTGTAAGGCAAATGCTGGGTTGGTTAAGCTTACCTGAACATGGTTTCCTAAGATCGCCAACAGCGCAGGGGCATCTCCCTGATGGGGGACACATTGGAGATGTATGTCTGTCAAGTGAGTCTTATATTTAAGATATTCCATGGCGAGATAAGTCGCCCCACCTTTTCCGGCGATCGTGTAAGATAAGACTCCAGGATTTCTTTTCGCATAGGCTATTAATTCTGCGATGTTTTTTATCGGAAGATTCTTGTTGACACAAAGCACATTCTCATGCATGGCTGGGATGCCAATGGGTCTGAATTGTGTACATCTGTATGGAACACGAGGGTCGTATAAAGGGCGTGTCACGAAACCGGCTGTATTCGCAAGAATGGTGTAGCCATCGGGCTTCGAATTAGCCACATACATACTGCCTACAACCGCAGCCCCTCCGACCTTATTGACAACAACGATGGGCTGCCCTAACAATTCAGCTATTTTCTCTCCGATAATCCGAATGCTTAAATCATTGGCTCCCCCCGGTGCATAGGGATTAACAATTTCAATTGGTTTGTTGGGGTAATCCTTCGTCCAGCAGAGAGACGGAGTGATCATAAAAATAAATCCAAATCCTACTAAAATGGTCCGTATCTTTTTCAAGTGCATTGCTTGCCTCCCTTGGAATCTAATTCCTTTTTATCGTAAAAAATTTATAATGCCATTTAGGTGTTAAAAAAGGGATTGTTTAAAAATAAGATCAGACTAATGGTTTCTATATGCAAAAAAAGATTGCGAATGACAGTCAGATAATCTTTGAAGGTTTCAGAATTCGGTAAAATTTATCTTGTTCTTAAGTCAACAATCTTGTTATAGATCCAGCCAATGGCTGAGCCACACAGTGTGCCAAGGGCAAAGCCGTATAAAAAGCCGATGATGCTTCCTAAAAACGAGACCCGATAGCCAATAAAAAATTGGCCAAGAAGTTTCAAATGGGGGCCCACGAGGTGCCGTCCATCCGGGGTGGTAGGACCACCCTTTATCAGGAGCCAGTTGGTTCCAATGAAGATAATGAGACCCAACACGATACCGAGAACCAATCCATAAACCTTAGCATTTAAGCGGATAACCCCCCTGAGCAATTTCTCGTCATTCGGAAGTTTTTCGTCTACCATTTTGTCACTCCGTGATTATCTTTCTAATCCGTCAATGTTTTTTTCTATTCGTAAGCGATCAATTCAATCAGAAATGATCCAGGAAATCCCTGAACGTCAGCAATTCCACCTTTCTTCTTATGCGATAGATATAGAAAGCGATCATAAAGTTTCTGAGATAGGCGATGAGCCACCCACACAGGAATCCCCATGAAAAACCATAAGCGAGGCCAATCAAAGCCCCCTTCACCGTTACCGTATATCCGAAGAAGAATTGGTTAAGAAGTTTTAGATAGACACTTGCCGGCCCCCCCTTGACCACCAACCAGAGGGTGGCAAAGAAAATGAGTAATCCAAGAACCGATCCTACGGCTGAGGCGAGTCCTAAAGGATCCATCCTCGAAAACACAGAGGGAAGGATTTTATCCAAAACAACTTCCTCGCCCGGTTCGATTTTCATTTCCTCATGATATTCCTGCTCCACATTTACGGCCCACAGGTCATGATTCGCCCCAAGTATATTTTCTGCCGATAACATGGCCGTCAGCATGGAATGGTCCTGATTATTGTATTTATGCATACCGTTTCGACCAACCAGTTGAAGATTGTCAATCCTTTCGATGAATTGGCGCACCACATCGAGAGACTTACGGTAGGTTGAGTCGTAAACGGGGTAAGCTTTGGGCATTCGCACCACCGTGCCATCTTCCACATCATTTTTATTCACCAACCCTAACGATTCCAGTTCTTTTTTCCCAAGTTCGATCAATTCTCCATCCGGCATGTTCCAGAGGTCATCCCCTTCGAAGCAAAAATATTCCAAACCCAAACACGTCTTATTCGAGTCGGGAACCATGAAGGGACTCCAGTTCTTAAAATTCTGGATTCGACCGACTTTCACTTCCGGATCATGTATGTATACCCATGTGTCCGGGAAAAGCACGGGTTTGTTAATAATGAGAGCAACCGTCAGAAAGTCCCTGTATTTCAAATCATTGGCCGCATCCAGCACCTCTTTCGGCACCTCTGGTTTAAACTTTTGCAGGGCCTCTCGGATGGGCATGCTGCTGATAAAATCCTTACCGTGAACTAATTCTATTTGCCCATTTTGTTTGACTTCGAGGGCCTCTACTTTATTTCCTGACCAGCGAATTCCTTCAACGGTCTTCCCCAAGCAGACATGAGAACCATTTTTCTTGATGTTTTCTACCATGGCTTGCCACATCATGCCCGGGCCAAATTTAGGGTAATCAAATTCATCAATGAGTGTTTTAATCACTTCCTTTTTTTCTTTTTGACGGGATTGGTTTTTAAGGATTGCATTTTTGAGAGCCGTCATGAGGGAAAGCCCTTGCACTCGCTGCCCAGCCCACTCGGCACTGATCTCGTTGCAAGATATTCCCCAGACTTTTTCTGTATAGGTCTTAAAAAAGATTTTAAATAGACGTTTCCCAAAACGGTTTGATACCCATTGCTCGAAGGTTTCCTCCTTCTTGGACGGAAATAACTGGGCTATCAGGTAACTCAAAAAAATGAGAATGCTGTTCCATATCCCCAGCCCCAACAGGGCGTTCAAGGGACGGAGTGGATAGTAAAAGAACTTTTTGTTGTAATAGATTCGTGATAGTCTGTTGCGTCGAAGCAAATCCTCACCAAGGACTTCCTTCCAAATATTTTCAACGGACTTCACCTTGGTGAAAAAACGGTGCCCCCCGATATCAAAATAGTAGTTTTTGTAATTGACCGTTCTTGCAATCCCGCCAGTCGTTTGGTCTTTTTCAAGCACAATAGATTGTACCCCCGCTTTGGAAAGGACATAGGCGGCAGTCAGACCTGCGGGGCCAGCGCCAATGATAACGACAGGACCAGTTTGCATCAGCGACACTCCGGAGATTGAGCAGTGTCAGGTATTTCTTTCGCGGCGGGGGACAAACTCGGCTTTTGTGGTCGATTCTTGAAGAGAAGAGATCGGGTTAGGCCAATAGCGAATGCCAAACCGCTGTAGAAATAGTAAAACCAGTGCCATGGGAGGGTCCGCATCATAAACCATAACCCGCGCTTTTTAAAGAAAAAACGGTATAACGATGCGTTGAGAATCAGGAGCAAGAGGATCCATATGGAGGCGACCGCAAAGAGGCCGGGCCACCAAAAGCCTCCGATCAAAGCGAGCAAAAGGGCATAGGTGAGCATCACGCTGAGGCGACTGGAAAGTCGTAGATTCAGGTCGTTGACAAATTGACGGTCCCGCAGGATCAGTTCGGTCCATGGAAGGGCACGATCAAAGAAGTCAGATTTCGTCAAGGAAATGATTCCCCAACGCTTCAGATGTTTGACCTGCAAACCTTTGGAGAGTTGGATGCGGTACCCGGCCTGTTTCAGCCGGTAGCCCAGTTCGATGTCTTCGATGCAGGGTTTTCTGTAAGATTCATCGAAGCCTCCAAATTCGATGAAGACTTGACGGCGTATGGCTCCGCAACCCGCCCAAAATGTGGAGGCCTCTTCGTTTGAAATTTGATGAACATAATGGTGGAGCAGGTTCTTATATTGAGACAAGAAATTGGTTTCTCCCGGTTCATCATCGTAGGATCCGAAAAGGGCAGTCAATTGAGGATGATTGCCAAAAGCAACCTCGATATGATGGATGGCGTCTGGAGTGATGACGACGTCCGCATCAACAAAAAAGAGGATGTCCCCATGAGCTTCGCGGGCTCCTAAATTCCTGGCTCGAGCAGGTCCTTGGGGTTTCGGAATTTTCAGCACCTTTGCCCCAAATTCTTCAGCAATGCGCCAGGATTCATCTGTATCCCCATCTGCCACAACGATCAATTCGGTAGGAGGTGGAGTGGCCTTCGTTAAGGCTGTGAGGGACTTCCGAAGTTTGACGCCTCCATTTCTTTCTGGAACGATGACTGAAATGGTTAGCTGAGGGGGTGATGACGTGGGTTGAGAATGCATTTTAATATCAACATTTAACACTGCAGGATATTTTACTCTTTAGAAATATTTCCTCTCTTCAAGGGATATTAAAGGAATCAATAACGAATTATATCTTCAAAGTCAAGAGGTTTTGTTCGTTTTGTTCGTGTGCCATTTTGTTCATGATTCAAATCGCTCCATTTCGAAATTTCTTGGAGAAAGCGGTTTCTTCATCTCCAACTTATGGTCCCTTTGACAAGACCTTGATAAGTCCGGGCATGCAAATTATAATGATTTAGCAGTTTATTAAAATATAAGATTTGAAAGAATAGGGGGTTGGGCGGTGGGCCGTCCACTCAATTTCCTTCATCTCACAACCTTCTATCCACCTTATAGTTTCGGCGGGGATGCGATGTATCTCTATCGCTTATCTCACGCACTGGGAGAGGCAGGGCACCATGTGGACATCATCCATTGCATCGATGCTTATCTATTGCTGCATCAAGGTGAGCCTGAAATCAAGTTCGATAGCCATCCAAATGTCACCCCCCATGGCTTACACACCGGATACGGTTGGTTATCACCTCTATGGACCCACCAGACGGGCCGCTCTGGTTTTAAGCGGAAATACATCACCAACTTACTTAACAGCAAACCTTATGACGTGATGCACTACCATAATATCTCACTCCTCGGTCCAGAAATTTTGACCTTAACTCCCCCTCGGAGCCAAGCGGTTAAGATGTACACCGCCCATGAACACTGGCTGATCTGCCCGATGCATGTGCTCTGGAAATATAACAGCCGACTTTGTGAGAAGCCCGAGTGTTTTCGATGTATGATCCTGTCAGGGCGACCCCCCCAGATATGGCGTTATACGAATCTCCTAAAAAAAACCAGTCAACACGTTGACCAGTTTGTCTCGCCCAGCCGTTTTACGGCATTCATGCATGCCGAGCGCGGCTTCCTAAACCCGATGGCACAACTTCCTGATTTTATGGATCGTGTTGATGATGACTGGGAGAAGCCCGGTCCACCTCCCCAGGAAAAGCCTTACTTTCTCTTTGTCGGGAGACTTGAACCGATTAAGGGTCTACAAACCTTGATCGGCGTCTGGAACAGCCTACCTGATTTCGATCTTCTGGTTGTCGGGACAGGAAAACAGGAGAAGGCGTTGCGTGCCCAAGCAGGTCCAAACCCGTGTATCAAATTCCTGGGAGCATTGCCCCAGCGAGATTTAGGGACTCTCTATTATCATGCTCTGGCATGCATTGTGCCATCGATTACTTATGAGACCTTCGGAATGATTATTGTTGAATCCTTTGCACGTAAGACGCCGGCCATTGTTCGCGATCTGGGAGCCTTGCCTGAGATCATTCACGATAGCGGTGGGGGTTTTGTTTACCGTACCCATGAGGAACTGCTGGGGGCCATCCGTCGCATCGCTGCTTCCCGGACACTTCGTGATGAACTTGGCGAAAAAGGGTATCGAGCCTTTATCGAGCGTTGGTCAAGAGAAGCGCACTTAAAGCTTTACTTCGACTTCCTGCGTGGAGTCGCCACCTATAAATATGGTTATGTACCGTGGGAGAAATAAATCTCATGATGGCCGGGAGGGTTGCGAGTATGCGGCCTTTTCCTCTCGCCCATATGATTTCCTTGCGAAGAATCTTTTTTTTTGGTAATAGATTTCTACGGGGATGAAAGATAAAGAATTAAGAGAAACTATAAAATTAGGAATCAAGATCTTGATCATTCAAGAGGTCAGATTTTTGCGATTAGAACGCACCTTTACCCCTCACATTATACTTGACGAGGTGTCCCGTTCGATCCAGGAAACCAAGAGAGAAATAACGAAATTGACGAAGGCGATCGCTCAGAAGGAAAGAGAAGTCTTTTTGAAGAAGATGGTTCGTCAGGTTGTGGACGGGGAGATCGATCGAGCTATTCGGTTAAGAAAGACCAAATGCACCCGCTGCCTGCATGGCAGATTTTATGATGAGGAAGGGACGGCTTATTTAAATCTCCCTGTCGGGGTACATCAGGCGCAGACCGTTGGATGCGATAAGCTCCGACCCGACCTCAGAAAAAGATGCAGGAAGTTTGTAGAGATATCCATGGGTTCCTCATTAGAACATCATCTCCATGAGGTGACGCTTCTCTATGAATTCAGAGAGATAATGGGTCAAGTGGAGAAGATATGGGAGGACTACCTCACAAAATAGTCTATCTCGTCTATTTGGTTTCTTTTGTTTTTCTGGTTTTAACCAAAGAAACGAAATAAACTAAAGAAGCGGAAGAAACCAGATTAGGCGAGCGCTTCCGCTACCAATTCTGTGATATCCATCACCTTGATCCTGCCCTTTTTCTCTTTTCGGAGTCTAGCGGCAGCAACCTGCAAGTTAGATTTACAGGATGGGCAGGCTGAAACCACTACCTCTGCACCGACATCGAGGGCCTCTAAAATCCGCTTGTAGGCAATTTCGCCTGAAAGGGCGGTATCAAAAGCTTTGAGTCCTCCTCCGCCCCCACAACATTTGGCTAACAGGCGGTTGTTCTTAAACTCCACTAAGGTGACTCCGGGAATTTTTTTCAATAATTCTCTTGGTGGTTCGAAGATGTTGAGATGGCGACCCAGATCACAGGGATCGTGGTAGGCGACCTTCATCGGACTTCCGTCTTTGAATTTTAACTTTCCGCTCTGAATCAATTCGTCGAGATATTCAATGGCATGAAGAACGGGTGTGTTGAAAGAAAGGTATTTGGGGTAAAGGTTCTTAAAAGTTTTATAGCAACCTGCACAGGTGGTGACGATCTGTTTGGGTTGAATTTTTGAGAAGGCTTCGAGATTTTTCTTTCCCGCCTCTTTAAACTCTTCAGTCCCCACCAGATAGGAAATATACCCACAGCAATTTTCATCCTTTCCTAAGGCGGTATAGGAGACCCCGGCTTTGTCAAAAATATTCATGATATTGGGGATGATGTTAATATCCTGGTAGGAGGCGACGCATCCAGGGAAGAGGAGGGTATCCACCGGTCCCTTCTTGGGTTTAAACGTAGAAGGAAATACATCGGTCCGCTTTTCCTTTAATTCTCCAAATGGATTGCCGGTAGCCTTCAGGTTCTCGATTAATGTTTTGTGAATTTCAGGGAGGAACCCCGCATTCACCAGCCGTTCACGGGCTGCCTCGACAATCTCAGAGACGACGACCCCTGCAGGGCAGGTGGCTTTGCAGTTGAGACAGGTGGTGCAGAGATAAAACTTGTCAGCCACCTCTTTGGAGGGTTCCAGAGTTCCCTTCAATAGGTTGTAAGCCAGGATCACCCTTCCCCGGGCATTTTCTGATTCCAGCTCTGTCTGGGCAAAGACCGGGCACCCTGCACGGCAGAAGCCACAATTGATGCAGGCGAAAATCTCATTATCCACGGCTTGACCAAAGCTTTGTATTTGATCCGGGGTCTCCACGAACTCTTTGTAAGTGAAGTGGCCGAGAATATCCGTTACGGAATCATCAAAGCCCAGTTTGCCAG
>Ga0068714_10001208_pt1 | contig 39676 bp, 38 predicted proteins | sample MTBNYHSulfiMetaG_FD_62988 | JGI IMG/M metagenome (GOLD analysis project Ga0068714, IMG submission 62988) | Enrichment culture microbial communities from rom New York Harbor, USA that are MTBE-degrading - MTBE-NYH (New York Harbor Sulfidogenic)... | ecosystem: Environmental > Aquatic > Marine >... | reverse complement strand
CGCATACAGTTATCTGGTGCGGGTTTTTTATTGGCACTCTCACCTCCACGGCACCGTGGAGCTGTCTCGCCTGCGGGCGCCCTCCGCGGAAACTATCTGACGCGGTTTTCTAATCCTCTTCGCATGGCTCAGGCAGGTTTTGGATACAGGTGGCGAAGCGTGAGTAGCTTTCTTCCAGCTGCTCCCCTACCGCCGCCACCGTAATGATTACAGCTATGGCGATGAAGGACACAAGCAGCACGTATTCCACGAGCGTGGCGCCCCCCAATAACTGTTTCGACCGATTATCCCGAGCCATGCTCTCCCCCTCTGTTCCTTGAACTCACCACTGGCGCGAAACGGCAGTTGTCGCGGCATTCATACATTCCTTGTAATTACTCGCCCCCCTGTACGTACTTAAAGGCTCGGACAGGGTATGGTGGTGCCGGGCCGTCAGCCGCAGGGATGCGGCTGCCGAGTGTACAGGGACGTATTCACAGCGTGCCCGGCACCGCCATACCCTGTCTGGGCTTGGTTTGCGGGTGGGGCGAGCAGTTACCATTCCTTACCTCATATATTTAGCATGCAATACCCCGGTGCGCAGTGTCATGCAGGCAATTCACCGATTCCGAAGACAAAAAAAGGGCCTCCGAAGAGGCCCTTTCACCGCCCGCCTTTGCCGGCTCAGACGTAGGGGTCACGCAACACGATGGTGTCGGCCCGGTCCGGGCCGGTGGAGATGATGTCTACCGGGATACCGACCACCTCTTCGATCTTCCGGATATAGGCCTTGGCGTTCTCCGGTAGCCCCTCGTAGCTGCGTACCCCAACGGTGCTCTCCTTCCAGCCGGGGACTTCGATGTATTCGGGTTTGCACAGCTCATAGGCGTCGGCACCGATGGGCGGTGCCTCGAGGCTCTTGCCGTCGCAGTTGTAACCGGTGGCAATGCGCAGGCTCTCGAGGCCATCGAGCACATCCATCTTGGTCAGGCAGATACCGGTGAGGCTGTTGATCTGTACCGAGCGACGCAGCGAGACCGCGTCGAGCCAGCCGCAGCGGCGCGGCCGGCCGGTGGTGGAGCCGAATTCGTGCCCCTGGTCGGCCATGTGCTTGCCGATCGGGTCGTTCAGGCCGACGCCATCGTACAGCTCGGTGGGGAACGGGCCGGCACCGACGCGGGTGGTGTAGGCCTTGGTGATGCCGAGCACGTAGTCGATGTCGCGCGGGCCGACGCCGGTGCCGGTGCAGGCGCCGCCGGCGGTCGGGTTGGAGCTGGTCACATAGGGATAGGTGCCGTGGTCGATATCGAGCAGGGTGCCCTGCGCGCCCTCGAACATGATGTTACGGCCTTCGCTGCGGTAGCGGTGCAGCAGACCGGTGACATCGGCGACCATCGGGCGGATGCGCTCGGCCATCTCCAGTCCCTCGTCCAGCACCTTCTGGAAATCGACGATGTCCGTCTTGAAGTAGTGCTTCAGGGCGAAGTTGTGGTAATCGAGCACCTCACCGAGGCGCGCGGCAAAGCGCTCGCGATGCAGCATATCGCCCACCTTGAGGCCGCGGCGGGAGATCTTGTCCTCGTAAGCCGGACCGATACCGCGACCGGTGGTGCCGATGGCCTTCTTGCCACGGGCCAGCTCGCGGGCCTGATCCAGGGCGATGTGATAGGGCAGAATGAGGGTGCAGGCCTCGCTGATCTTGAGGCGCTCCCTGGCCGGTACGCCATTCTGCTCCAGCATGTCGAGCTCATGGAGCAGCGCTTCGGGAGAGAGCACCACACCGTTACCAATAAGACACTCTACCCCATCATGCAGGATTCCCGAGGGGATCAGGTGCAGCACGGTCTTCTTGCCGTCGATAACCAGGGTGTGACCGGCATTGTGCCCGCCCTGGAAACGGACCACGGCATGGACCTGCTCGGTGAGCAGATCGACCACTTTGCCCTTGCCCTCATCACCCCACTGGGTCCCGATAACGACAACGTTCTTACCCATATTCATGCTCTCTGTTCAGACGCAAGCCGGCCCATCGCCTGCCTTGCAGTTGGCGCAGGCACAATACTGCTGCGTGAATGTCTCAGTGAAAAGTAAAAAAAACCTTGTGCGGGATAAACTTATTTATTGACCGTTACCGTTTGCCAGCTGCCGCCATGCAGCACCAGCTCCCGATCACACCCCATTTCCGCGGCGCCGCCCTGTTGCCCGGGCAAGGCCTGGATCACCCGCTCACCCGCCTCGCGCAATGTATCGATTTGCCGGGCCAGCGCAGCATCGCCGTCGCAGGGTGCAAAGATACCATGAACCTCGGGTGCTTTGGCAGCCACCAGGGACAAAACATTCTTCAAATCGGTGCTGAAACCGGTGGCGGGACGGGCGTGCCCGAAGACCTTGCCGATGTCGTCATAGCGCCCCCCCTGGGCTATCGCCTGCCCCTGGCCCGGAACGAATGCGGCAAACACCGCACCGGTGTGGTAGTGGTAGCCGCGCAACTCTGCCAGGTCGAAGTGCAGCGACACCCCATCCAGGTTACTGATCGCCGCGGCGATCTGCCGCAGGTTATCCAGGGGTGCGAGCACCGTGGCGTCGGCGCCGGCGAGCACCGAGGCCGCCCTGTCGAGAACCGTCTCGTCGCCGTGCAGGTCGGCTAGTGCATCGAGCATGCGGTGCAACGACTCCGGCAGCGCCCGTTCGGCGAGCAGCGAGGCAATCTCCGGCTTGGCCTTGCGCTGCAGGGCATCGAACAGCCGGGCCTCGCACTCGCTGTCGAGGTTGGCCTGCTGGGCCAGGCCGCGGAAGATCCCGACATGCCCCAGGTCCAGGTAGACGTGTTCGATACCTGCGCACTGCAAGGTCCGCACCATCAGGCGCAGCACCTCGACGTCACTCTCGATACCGGCATGGCCATAGAGCTCGGCGCCGACCTGCATCGGGCTGCGGTTGCCGCCATGGGTGGGCGGCAGGGTCTTGAGCACCGTGCCCATATAGCAGAGCCGTGTCGGCACGTCGCGTTTGAGACAATGGGCGTCGATGCGCGCCACCTGCGGGGTCATATCCGCACGCAGTCCCATCAGACGGCCGGTCAGCTGATCGGTCAGTTTAAAGGTTTGCAGGTCGAGATCGTTGCCGGTACCGGTCAGCAGCGACTCCAGATATTCGATAAACGGGGGCATGACCAGCTCGTAGCCCCAACTTTTGAACAGATCGAGCAGGCGCCGCAGGGTGGCGTCGAGCTGCTCGGCCCGCGGTGGCAGAATCTCTTCGATACCTTCAGGCAACAACCAGCGATCATTTTTCATGGTATTCAGTGCTTCACCAGATAGAGAAACAGGGCACCGGCAATCATGCTGACCAGGCCCGTCATTCGAATGGAGCGTTCATCCATCTGCATCACCGCAAACATCACCTTGCGGTAGGTACGGGGAGAGAGCGCCGGAAGCAGCCCCTCGATGACCAGTACCAGGGCCAGGGCAGCCCACAGATCAGACAGCATGGATTGATTTCTCCTGACAAAAAAAAATCCGGGTAACGGCAGCCGTTACCCGGTGGTGTACTCGACTAACCTACTTGCCTTGCCCGGAAGCGTCCTTGAAGTACTTGAAGAACTCCGATCCCGGGTCGAGCACCAGCACATCCTCCGAGGAGGTAAAGACGTTCTTGTAGGCATCAAGGCTGCGATAGAACTCGTAGAATTTCGCGTCCTTGCTGAATGCCTGTGCGTAGATCTCCGCTGACCGGCCGTCACCCTCACCGCGAAGGCGCTCGGCATCGCGATAGGCCTCGGCCAGAATGACGGTGCGCTGGCGATCGGCGTCGGCGCGGATACGTTCCGCCGCCTCGGCGCCGCGCGAGCGCAGGTCCTTGGCGACGCGGCTGCGCTCGGCCTCCATGCGGTCATAGACCGAACTGGAGACCTCCGGCGGCAGTTCGATGCGCTTGATGCGTACATCCACCACCTCGATACCGAACTGCTTGGCCTGCTCTTCGATCTGCGCGGTAATCACATTCATGATCTGGGCGCGTTCGCCCGAGATCGCCTCCTGGATTGTGCGCTTGCCGAACTCATCGCGCAGGCCGTTCTTGATCACCTGGGAGAGACGCATGCCGGCGCGACGCTCATCACCACCCATGGTTCGGTAGTAGCTCTCGACATTATTGATGCGCCACTTGATGAAGGCATCGACGATAACGTTCTTCTTTTCGAAGGTCAGGTAGCGCTCGGGCTCCGCATCCAGAGTCATGATGCGTCGGTCGAACTTGCGCACGTTATTGATGAACGGGATCTTGAAATAGAGGCCAGGGGTGTAGTCTGCGCGGTCGAATTCACCCAGACGGAATTTCACCGCCAGTTCACGTTCATCGACAATGAAGATCGACATGGAACCGAGCCACAGCAGCACTACGGCCAGGATAAGGGACATGCTCTTTGCAGGGGACATTAGCGCACCTCCCGTGTACGGCGATCATCGCGCAGCGTCGGCGGCTGCAACTGGGTATTCAATTCAGGGCGCTCCGCCTCATAGCTACGTGAGCCTGGCGCACCGATAGAGGCTGCGGAAGAAGAAGAACGCTCCATCAGCTTGTCGAGCGGCAGGTACAGCAGGTTGTTGCTGCCCTTGGTATCGACCACCACCTTGCTACTGCGGTGCAGCACCGATTCGATAGCATCCAGGTAGAGGCGCTTGCGGGTAACATCAGGAGCCTTGCGGTACTGCTCCAGCACGCTGAGGAAGCGGCTGGTTTCACCCTCGGCTTCGGCGATCACCTGCTCCTTGTAGGCATTGGCCTCCTCGATAAGCCGCGCCGCACGGCCACGCGCCTTGGGCAAGACGTCATTGGAGTAGGCCTCGGCCTCATTCTTCAGGCGCTGCTCGTCCTCGCGCGCCTTGACCGCATCGGCGAACGCCGCCTGCACCTGCTGCGGCGCCTGGGCATCCTGCATGGTCAGCTGTGAAATCACCAGGCCGGTCTGGTACTGGTCGAGGATCTCCTGGGTCAGTTGCTGGGCAATATTGACCACCTCGCCACGGCCGCCTGTAATGATGAAATCCATCTCGCGCTTGCCGATGATTTCGCGCACCGCACTCTCCATGGCATCGCGCATGGTCAGGTCCGGGTCACGGACATTGAACAGGTAATTCTGCGCATCCCTGACCTGGTACTGTACCGCAAACTTCACATCGACGATGTTCTCGTCCTGGGTCAACATCAGCGACTCATCGGCACGCATGCCAAGCTCGATGCTGCGCACCCCGCTCACGTCGACCTTTTCGATGCTCTGGATGAAGCGTGGATACCAGTGTGGGCCCGGCATGGTGGTGTCCTTGTAGGCGCCGAACTGCAGCACCACCCCACGTTTGCCTTCGTCGATGATGTAGATCCCGGAGAAGAGCCAGACCAGGAAGGCGATGCCCAGCACCAGGCCAACTCCACCGGCTCCCATTCCACCGGCACTCGGCGCACTGCCGCTACCGTCACCGCCACGGCCTCCGAACAGGCCACCTAACTTGTTCTGCAGTTTGCGGACCACTTCATCGAGATCCGGCGGTCCCTGCTCATCGTTGCGGCCACCCCAGGGGTCTTTACCCCCGGAGCCACCCGGTTCATTCCAGGCCATGTAAACACTCCAAACAGATTGTTTTGCGAATCATATCGCAATAAACGACTAAAACTCTGTGCAAATTTTAGGGTTCTTGCCCGGCCACCGCAAGGAGCATCACTCAGGCAGGCGGCAGTAGCGAGGCAAACTCTCCCTGCTTGCGCAAAGACTCCAGGTATTGAGGTTCGATACTGATATCAAGATCGCTGGTGCCATCATCGGCAATGCGTTCATCCACCACGGCACCCAGTTCGTACAACCGTGCCCGCAGTCTGGATGCGTTAGGCGGCAGGTGCAGGCAATAGCGGCGACGCTTGACGCCAAGCCAGTCGCGCAGCACCTGCTGCAGCAGCTCGCACCCTTCGCCGGTGGCAGCAGAGAGATAGACCCTGCTCACCTTGCCTTCGGCGTCCCGTTCCACGTGTGCTGCGGTGCCCTCGCAGTGATCGATCTTGTTGTAGATGGCGATCTGCGGCACCTTCTCCGCACCAATCTCGGTCAGCACCTCGTCGACCTGGCCGATCTTGGCGTCGCGCTCCTCGTCGCTGGCATCAATTACATGCAGCAACAGATCCGCCTCCCTCGTTTCCTGCAGCGTAGACTTGAAGGCTTCCACCAGATCATGCGGAAGATGACGAATGAAACCGACTGTATCGGCGAGGATAAGCGCATTTCCCTGCTCCAGCTCCAGTCGCCGCAGGGTCGGATCGAGGGTGGCAAAGAGCTGGTCAGCGGCATACACCGCATCTTCGGTCAGACGGTTGAACAGGGTCGATTTGCCGGCGTTGGTATAGCCGACCAGGGAGACCGTCGGCAACTCCGCCCGCTGGCGAGAGCGGCGCCCCTGCTCGCGCTGCCGCCGCACCTTCTCCAGGCGCCGGTTGAGGCTCTTGATGCGACCGCCGATGAGCCGACGGTCCGATTCGAGCTGGGTTTCACCGGGACCGCGCAGGCCGATCCCCCCCTTCTGTCTCTCCAGGTGGGTCCAGCCGCGCACCAGTCGGGTAGAGAGGTGGCGCAACTGCGCCAGTTCCACCTGCAGTTTACCCTCGTGCGAACGGGCCCGCTGGGCGAAGATATCGAGGATCAGTCCGGTGCGATCAAGCACCCGGCAGTTGAGCAGCCTCTCCAGGTTACGCTCCTGCGCCGGACTCAGGGAGTGGTTGACCAGTACCAGCTCGGCCTGTTCGGCCTCCACCAGCTGGCGTATTTCCTCGGCCTTGCCGCTGCCGACAAAATACTTCGGTTCAGGGAGTCGCCGCGCACCGGTCGCCACGGCAACCGGGACGGCTCCCGCAGAGACGGCCAGATCGCGGAACTCCTCGAGATCCTCACGCTCGTTCACCTGCTGCAGATCGAGGTGGACCAAAACGGCGCGCTCGCCGCTCCGGGGGCGATCAAACAAGACCACCCCCGGCGGCAACAGCCAAGATGGAGGGCTTAGAAATTATGGCTGGGTCCTGTCTCGCCGGGGACCGGCTCGGCAAAGTTCAGGCGGACGTTTCGCGCCGGGACCACAGTAGAGATGGCATGCTTGTATACCATCTGGCTGACAGAATTCTTCAGCAGCACGACAAATTGATCGAAGGACTCGACTTGACCCTGCAACTTGATGCCGTTGACCAGGTAGATGGAGACCGGGATCCGTTCCTTTCTCAGGGCATTCAAAAACGGGTCTTGCAGTGCTTGCCCTTTGCTCATCAGATTACTCCTTTTGTTATTATGTGGCGCAACACGCGCCCCTAAAAATCGCATAACTCGATAAATTTCAATTGGTTAATATTAAAATCAGGTATGGTTTTGCGTGACCGCAACTCCCGCATCCTGCCGCTACCCTAATTTATGGCGCTATCATCCAGTAATTTCAATATTTTTTCCAATAATCTCTGCTCAAATGTAGCAAACCAGTGCAGCCTCTGCTCACTGCGCAGCCAGGTGAATTGCCGTTTGGCCAGTTGGCGGGTTGCAACAATCCCCCTTTCAGACATTTCGGCATAGGAAAGTTCCCCCGCGAGATATTGCCACACCTGGCGGTAGCCGACACAGCGTATCGAGGGCAGTTCGGGTCCAAGGTCGCCACGGCGGTACAGGGTCTCGACCTCCTCGACCAGTCCCTGCTCCAGCATCAGCCGAAAACGGCGGGCAATGCGCTCATGCAGCTCCGCCCGATCCGTCGGCGCCACCGCCAGCTTGAGCAGGCGATAGGGCAGCGCCGGCGAGCCTTTCTCCTGCCACAGCTCGCTCATCGGCCGACCGGTCAGTTCGTAGACCTCCAGCGCGCGGGAAAGACGCTGCGGATCGTTGGGGTGTATCCGTTCCGCTGCGGCCGGATCCACCTTTGCCAGCTTATCATGCATAGCCTGCCAGCCCAGCGCTGCCGCCTCGGCCTCGATACGTGCCCGCGTCGGCGCATCGGCGTGGGGCAGGCGCGACAGCCCCTGCTCGAGGGCCCGGTAGTAGAGCATGGTGCCGCCGACCAGCAGCGGAATGCGTCCGGCTGTGGTGATCTCAGCCATCTCGCGCAGGGCGTCCTCGCGAAAACGCGAGGCGGAGTAGGCCTCGGCCGGATCGAGGATGTCGATCAGGCGATGCGGCGCACGGGCCAGGGTCTCGGCATCCGGCTTGGCGGTGCCGATGTCCATGCCGCGATAGACCAGGGCCGAATCGACGCTGATGATCTCAAACGGCAGCCGCTCGACCAGGCTGACCGCCAGATCGGTCTTGCCGGAGGCGGTCGGCCCCATCAGGCAGACCGCCGGCGGGTATGAACTAGAGCGAGTCAACGAGCAAACCGTTTATCTGAATGGCCATGGAGGCACCAGTGTAACAAACCGGCAGTGTCTCAGCCTGCAGTTCCCAGCCACTGCTGCAGTTGTGCCTGCGACAATGGACGGCAAAAGCGTCGTCCCCCGTCCTCCAGCGCCTCCAGCTCCCGCAGCAGACGCCCCGTCTCGGCAGGACGCTCGAGCCTGCTCGACTCGACGATTTTTCCTACCAGCGTCCCAATCAGTTCGGGACTCTCCGCCGACAGGGGTTCGCCCGCACCCGCCAGCAACCCGAGCAGGGCATGGAGTATGCGCTCGACATCAGCGCCGCGTGCAATGAGCGGCACCTCCCTTGCCACCAGCGAGCCGGCTCCCAGCCGCTCCACCACAAAGCCCAGCCGCAACAGCTCGCCGCAAGCCGCTTCGACGGAGGCGATCGCCGCCTCATCCAGCTCGAGCGTCACGGGAATCAGCAGCGGCTGACTCTGCACCTCGCCATCGGCGAGCATCGCCTGCAAGCGTCGGGTCAGCAGATGCTTCCTCGCCGCATCGAGATCGAGCAGCAGCGGACCGTCGCTGTTTTGCGCTAGCAGATAACGTTCATAGAGCAGGGCCAGTGCCTTGCCCAGCGGGCCTTCTGCAACCGTTTCGGGATATCGTTCCCGTGCCGGTGCACCTCTCGCCTGGCGATAGAAGGCTGACTGCTCGGCTACCCTGGCGGCGTTTGCCGGCACCGGTTGAACCTGATTCGATGGGAAAGATTCCTTCCTGCGGCTCTGGGTATGAGCGGCAGCCGCGACCGGTTCGGCCTCGCCTGAGAGGACAATTCCCGGCTCCAGCCCGGCAAGGGCGTTGAGCAGGGCGCGAAAGACAAAGTCGTGCACCAGGCGCGATTCGCGAAAACGCACCTCATGCTTGGTCGGATGGACGTTGACGTCCACCTGCTGCGGATCCAGTTCGAGATAGAGCAGATAGGCCGGGTGGCGCCCCGCCTCCAGTACCCCCTGGTATGCCTGGCGCACCGCATGGCTGATCAGCTTGTCGCGAATGATACGGCCATTGAGATAGAAGTACTGGCTGTCGGCCTGGCTGCGGGAGTAATCGGCAGTGGCCAGCCAGCCCCACAGGCGCATCCCCGCCGCCTCGAACTCCAGGGTCATGGCATGTTGCACGAAGCCCTTGCCCAGCACATCGGCGACGCGCTTGGTTCTCTGCGCATCGTCCCGCGCAGCGCCGAGGCGAAGAACCTGCCTGCCGTTATGCTGCAGGGAAAAGGCGATATCGAAACGGCTCAGGGCGATACGCCGCAGGACCTCCTCCACGTGCAGGAACTCGGTGCGCTCGCTACGCAGGAATTTGCGCCTGGCGGGGGTATTGAAGAAGAGGTCACGCACCTCGATACGGGTGCCGGGCGGCAGCGCGCAGGGCATCGCAGCGCTCAGCTCGCCCTTGCCGTCGTTGCTGATCTGCCAGCCCCCCTCCTCCCCCTGCTGTCGGCTACTGAGGGAAAAGCGGCAGACCGAGGCGATACTCGCCAGCGCCTCGCCACGAAATCCCAGGCTGGCGACCTGCTCCAGCTCCTGCTGGCTGTAAATCTTGCTGGTGGCATGCGGGCGGACGGCAAGAGGCAGATCGTCGCGGTGGATGCCGGCCCCGTCATCCAGCACGAGAATGCGCTTGCTCCCCCCCTGCTCGAGCTCCAGCTCGATGCGCGTGGCACCGGCATCGATGCTGTTCTCCAGCAACTCCTTGACCACCGAGGCGGGGCGTTCGACCACCTCACCGGCGGCGATCTGGTTGGCCAGTTGCTGGGAGAGGGGCTGGATGCGTCGTTGCACAGGCTGGGATCAGTGGTTTGCTCAGACCGCTAGCTTAACAAAAGCACGAACGTGGCACGAGTGAGAAGGCGTGAGGCGTGAGGCGTGAGGCGTGAGGCGTGAGGCGTGAGGCGTGAGGCGTGAGGCGTGAGTATGACTTGCAACTTGCAACTTGTCACTGCTTTTCTTCAGCTGCCGCTCGGGATCCGCAGTACCTGCCCGACGCGCAAATCGTTGCTGCTCAGCCCGTTGTAGTCGCGCAGGGTATCGAGGCTGACCCGGTAGGTGCGGGCAATGCCGGAGAGGGTGTCGCCGCGGGCGATGATGTGGTTGCGTTTGGCCTGGGCGAGGATGGTTCCGGGGGGCGGGTTCTCGATGAAGTAGCTGCGGATCCCGCTCATGATGGCGCTGGCCATGCGAGATTGACTGCCGGGGGTACGCAGCATGCGCTCCTCATCCGGATTGGAAATAAAGGCGGCTTCGACCAGGATGGAGGGCAGGTCCGGTGCCTTGAGCACACGGAATCCGGCCTGCTCCACCCGTGACTTGTGAACCTTGCCCACCCCTTTGAGGCCGACCAGAACACGTGAGGCGACATCGCTGCTCGCCTCGATTGTCGCGGTTTGGGAGAGATCCAGCAGCACCGAGGCGAGCAGGTCGTCCTTGTCATCCAGGCTGACTCCGCCGATGAGGTCGGAGGCGTTCTCCTTCTCCGCCAGCAGACGTGCCTGTTCACTCGTCGCGCCGCTGGGCGAGAGGGTGTAGACCGACGAGCCTCTGGCACGGCGGTCGCGGAAGGAGTCGGCATGGATGGAGACAAAGAGATCGGCCTTGTGCTTGCGCGCCATGTCGACACGCTTGCTCAGGCCGATATAGTAATCCCCGTCGCGAATCATGACCGGCTTAAGCCCGGGCTCCTTTTCCACCAGTGCATAGAGCCTGCGGGCAATGGCCAGCACCACATCCTTCTCACGGGTACGCCCCGGCCCCATGGCCCCCGGGTCCTCCCCGCCATGGCCGGCATCGATGGCGATGACAATGTCGCGGGCCACGCCGTTTTGCGCGGGGAGGCTGCGCACGCTCATCTTCTCCCGCGGCTGTTGTGTCTCCTCATGAGCGAGGTCGATGACCAGGCGATCGCCGTACTCCTCGTTCGGGCGCAGGACGAAGCTCTTGGGGGTGGCCTGCTGCTTGAGGTCGAGCACCACTCGCAAGTCCCGTTCCCCCTGTTTGGCACTGCGGATGCTGCTGACCAGACTGCCGGAAAGGTCGAGCTTGTCGGTGTCAGCCTTGAGCCGGGTACCCTTGATGTCGATGACAATGCGATCGGGATTTTTCAGGGTAAACAGGGTGTGTTCCACCGGGGCACTGGTATCGAACACCAGGCGGGTGCTATCTGGCGCGGGCCACATGCGTACGCCGTTGATCTCGACCTCGGCCCAGCAGGCGGTGCCGAAGAGCAACAGAAGAAGTATCAGTAATGGTCTGCAGCGCCGCATCGCACCCGTGCCTCCATCCGCCTGACAAGCTTTATTTTTATATTTTTCATCAAGTTGAGAGATATTGTTGCTATTGATTATAGCATTTAATCCTAACTTTAAACGAATCAAGCAATAAATCAAGCGTTTAACGGCTGTTGAAGTGAGTGTCTACACACCTGCGGAGGGTGTTTGCATGAGTGGTGTCACCGGTGAGGGTGACTCTGCGTCCCCCCTCGTGGTAGTCGAGCTGCACCGTCAGCAGGGCCGGCGGCAACGCCCCCGCTCCCTGCTGCGGCCACTCGACCAGCGAGATGGAGTGCCCATCGAAATAGTCGCGGATCCCGAGATACTCCAGCTCCTCGGGGTCGCCAAGACGATAGAGATCGAAGTGATAGACGCGTCGCTCCGCCAGTTCATAGGGTTCGACCAGGGTATAGGTCGGGCTTTTTACTGCGCCCGTGTGACCGAGGGCGTGAAGGAAGCCCCGCACCAGGGTGGTCTTTCCCGCCCCCAGCTCGCCGAGCAGATAGACGATGCTGCCCGGTTCGCAGCAACCGGCAAGCACGGCGCCGAAACGTTCGGTCTCCTCGCTGTCGGCGAGAAAATAGCTCCCGGGCGTTTCGTTCATTGGCGCGTTGTGGGGTTGGCAAGGCGGCGCAGGCAAGCGAAGAGATCCGATGCCAGCATTCCCCGTTCCCCCTCATGGGCTGCGCTGTCGGCCGCCGCCGCATGGATGGCGACGCCGAGTCTGGCAGACTCGCGAAGGCCGTACCCCTGGGCAACGAGCGCGGCGATGATCCCGGTCAGCACATCGCCCATTCCCCCCGAGGCCATGCCGGGATTGCCTTCGCTGCACAGGGCGGTCTCGCCGTCGCCGCCGAGGACCAGGGTGCCACACCCCTTGAGTACGGCAACGCCGCCGTAGCTGGCTTCGAGCGAGGCCACGGCACCGAAGCGGTCCTGCTGGATCTCGGCGGTACTGCAGCCGAGCAGCCTGGCAGCCTCGCCGGAGTGGGGGGTAATGATCCAGTTCTCGTGGCGTAGCGGCTCGCGCACCATCAGGTTCAACGCATCGGCATCGAGCACCAGCGGAAGCCTGCTCTCCAGCACACGGCCGAGCATGGACATGCCCCACTCCGCCTGACCAAGGCCGGGTCCCAGCGCCACCACGCTGGCCCTCTGCAGCAGGGGGGCCAGCGCATCCGTACGCTCCACCGCATGGCACATCAGTTCAGGACGGCTGGCGCTGAGCAGCGCCGCGTGCCCCTGGCGCGTTGCAACCGAAACCAGCCCGGCCCCCATGCGGGCGGCCGCCTCGGCGGCCATCCGCACCGCACCGCTCATTCCCGAATCGCCGCCGACCACCAGCACATGGCCGTGATCCCCCTTGTGCGCGGCAAGCCTGCGCGGGCTGAGCAGTGAGGACAGCGAGCGATAATCGATGCGCCGTGCCGCCGGCTCGAGATGACCATAGGCCTCGGCAGGGACGTTCAGATCGGCGAAGAGAAGGCGACCGCAGTGATCAGGCCCATCGGCGGTAAACAGCCCTCGCTTGAGGCCGATAAAGGTCACGGTGAGATCGGCCTGCACCGCACAACCCAGCACGCAGCCGCTGTCGGCGGAGAGCCCGGAGGGGATATCGACGGCAATCACCGGACAGGGGGCCTCGTTGATGGCGCGAATCGCCTCGGCCCAAATCCCCTCTGCCTGACCGTTGAGGCCGGTCCCCAGCAGGGCGTCGACAATCAACTCGTGGCCGTCGATGCGCTGGCCGTCGTAGTTGATCATGGAGACCCCGGCCGCTTCGGCCTCCTGCCATGCGTGACGGGCATCCCCCTTAAGCCGCTCTGGCTCAACCACCTGGTAGAGCTCGACCTCCAGGCCGGCCTGCCTTGCCAGCCGGGCGACCACATAGCCATCGCCGCCGTTGTTGCCGCCGCCGCACACCACCGCGAGCTGTCGCACGCGCGGCCAGCGGCGGCGGATTTCGTCGAACACGACCTGGCCGGCTCTCGCCATCAGCGCGCTGCCGGGAATGCCATAGTATTCGATGGCCAGGCGATCGAGTTCACGTACCTGATCGGCACGATAGAGGTCGTAGGGTAAATGGTTCATGAGAGTTATCATAGCGGCTATGAGGCAGACACAGAACCATTTCGATCAACCGGCACTCACCACCCTGATCCGGCGCTGGGGCGAGGAGCTCGGTTTCCAGCAGGTGGGCTTCGCCGATACCGATCTCGGTGCGGCGGAGACACAGCTGCAGCAGTGGTTGCTGGCCGGTTATCACGGCGAGATGGAGTACATGGCGCGCCATGGCAGCAAGCGCAGCCGCCCCGCGGAGCTGGAGCCGGGCACGCTCAGCGTGATCAGCGTGCGCATGGATTACCTGCCGCAAACCGGGGTCGACCCATGGCATCTGCTGACAAGCAGCGAGCGGGGCTACATCTCCCGCTACGCCCTGGGGCGTGACTACCACAAACTGATGCGCAAACGCCTGCAGCAGCTTGCCCGGCGCATCGCCGCGCACACCGGCGAATTCGGCTACCGCGTTTTCGTCGACAGCGCGCCGGTGCTGGAAAAACCGCTGGCGCAAAAGGCGGGGCTCGGCTGGGTCGGCAAACACAGCAACATTCTCAGCCGCTCGGCCGGCTCCTGGTTCTTTCTTGGCGAGATCTACACCGATCTACCGTTACCTCCGGATCACGCTGTCGATGATCATTGTGGCCGTTGCACCGCCTGCATCGATATCTGCCCCACCGCGGCGATCGTCGAGCCCTATGTGGTCGATGCGAGGCGCTGCATCTCCTACCTCACCATCGAGCACCGGGGCAGCATACCGGAGGCGTTGCGGCCATTGCTCGGCAACCGCATCTACGGCTGCGACGACTGCCAGTTGGTCTGCCCCTGGAACCGTTTCGCCGGCTGGAGCAAAGAGGTGGATTTTCTACCGCGGCACGGACTGGAAAACCCCGAGCTGGTGGAACTCTTTTTATGGAGCGAAGAGCAGTTTCTACGCAACACCGAAGGCTCGCCCATCCGGCGCATCGGCCACGAGGCGTGGCTGCGTAACATCGCCGTGGCACTTGGAAATGCATTGGAAAATCGGCAAAATCCCCCCGCCCGGGATGCAATCATCGCTGCCCTGAGGCAGCGCCTGGAACACCCCTCCCCCCTGGTGCAGGAACACATCCGCTGGGCCCTCGCCCGGCTGAAACAATGAGGAACCTATGGCTCGCATACTCGCAGTGGGCAATGCCACACTGGATATCATCAATGTCGTCGACAGCTACCCCCATGAGGACCAGGAGGTCCGTGCACAGTCACAGCACCGCAATCGCGGCGGCAACACCGCCAACACCCTGGTCGTACTCAGCCAGCTCGGCCATGAGTGTGCCTGGGCAGGCACGCTGGCAGCCGATCCCGACGCCGACCCTATCCGCGCAGACCTGCGCGAACACGGTGTCGACCTGAGCGCGGTGCATACCGTCGCCCACGGCAAGGTACCGACCTCCTATGTCACGCTCAGCCGGCTCGGCGGGAGCCGAACCATCGTCCATTTCCGCGACCTGCCCGAGTACCATTCACGCGACTTTGCCGGGATAGACCTCGCCGCCCTCGACTGGATCCATTTCGAGGGACGCAATGTGGACGAGGTGGAGCTGATGCTGCAGCGCGTGCGCCGGGAGCAGCCGCAGGTGCGCTGTTCCCTTGAAGTGGAGAAAATCCGTGGGGGGATTGAGCGCCTGTTCGGTTACGCCGACCTGTTGATGTTTTCCAGGGAGTATGCGCTGCGTTCGGGAAGCCAGAATGCCGAGCAATTCCTGCAGCGCATGCACCACAAAGGGCTTGCGGCGCAAATGAGCTGTACCTGGGGCGAGAAGGGGGCGCATGCCATGAACCGGGAGGGAAAGATCTTCCATACCCCAGCCTTCCCGCCCCCGCTGGTGGTCGACACCCTCGGTGCCGGGGATGTGTTCAACGCCGGCCTTATCGACCAACTGGTGCATGGCCATACCATCGATATCGCGCTAATCGAGGCCTCACGACTGGCAGGAAGAAAGTGCGGAATCTACGGCCTGAACAATCTGCTCGGCCGCTGATGCATCCTACTCTGTCTGTCCGCTATCGAGCCTGTGCCACTTCCGGCGCAGCCGCTCCCGATGCATCGCCAGCCACTGCATGGCGATGATCGGGCTGGCGGAGTTGATCCTCCCCTCCCCCAGCCACCGCCACGCTTCAGCGAAGGGGACACTCTGCACCCGGATATCCTCATCCTCTTCGTCGAGGCCGTGGATACCGCCCACCCCCTCCGCATCCACCTTCGCGCAGTAGAGACTGATCCGCTCCGAGGTGCCACCCGGGCTGACCAGGTAGTCACAGATGTGCTCCAGCTCGAGAACCGGACAGCCCGCCTCTTCAACTGCCTCGCGCCGCACCACCGCAGCGGCACTTTCGCCCGCATCGATCATGCCGGCGACGATCTCGTAGAGCCAGGGACCTCCCTCCGCCTCCAGTGCGCCGATGCGAAACTGCTCCAGGATGACCACCTCATCACGACCCGGATCGTAGAGCAGCGCCGCCGCCGCATGGCCGCGCTCGAACAACTCCCTTTCGACAGGCGCACTCATGCCCCCGTCGTAGAGACGATGCCGCAAACGGTATTTCTCCAGACGAAAGAAACCCTGGTAACAATCCTTTTTCTCCAGGATCTCGAACTGCGGCGCATCAGGACCTCGCTGTACTACCATCGTCGGTGATACCTCCATTGTCCAATCGGCAAAAACTAACAAATCCTGGGTCGCATGGTAAGATATTAGCTGTCGCATTTGAAAACCCTGCCGCAAAGATGCCAACCAGCCACAAACGTAAAGAGACAATCACCGCGGTCATCCTGGCCGGAGGCGGCGGGCGCCGCATGGGGGGAGAGGACAAGGGATTGATGCAGCTCCATGGTCGAGCGCTGGTCCAGCATGTACTCGAACGCGTCGCGCCCCAGTGTGACACCATCCTGATCAACATCAATCGCAACCGCAGCGCCTACGCCCGCTTCGGCCATCCCCTGCTCGAAGACACGCTGCCGGGGGGACTCGGCCCGTTGGCAGGTCTGTTGACCGCTCTCGAGCAGAGCCGCGGCGACTATGTGATCAGTGTTCCCTGCGACACCCCGTTTCTTCCCGCCGACCTGGTGGCACGCATGTTCGAGAGCCTGCAGCGAAACGGCGCCGATGCCTGCACGGTGGACGACGGCGAACGGCTGCATCCGGTCATCATGTTGGTCAGGCGTTCACTTGCCGGCGATCTGAGACAGTATCTCGAAGCGGGCGGACGCAAGGTGCACGACTGGCTTAACCGTATCGATCACTGTACCGTCGACTTCTCCGACCAGCCTGAGGCGTTCATGAACATCAACACCCCGGAGCAACTCAACACACAGGAGCGGGACTCATTCGATTTTCCCCGCCCCATTCTCGGCTTCGTCGCCTCCAGCGGAACCGGTAAAACGACCCTGCTGGAGCAGCTAATCCCCCTGTTGCGCGAACGTGGCGTGCGTGTTGCCCTGCTAAAACATGCCCACCACGACTTCGATATCGATATCCCCGGAAAAGACAGCTACCGCCTCCGCCAGGCGGGGGCCAGCCAGGTAATGATCGCCTCGAAGTGGCGCTGGGCGCTGATAAACGAAAATCGGGAGCAAAGGGATGAGCCGCAGCTGGCTGAACTGCTGCAGCACCTCGACCCGGAGCAGTTCGACCTGCTGCTGGTGGAGGGATTCAAGCACGAGGCCTATCCCAAGATCGAACTGCAGCGCCACTCCCTTGGCAAACCGGCACTCTATCCCGATGATCCCCATATCATTGCGCTCGCCAGCGATGCACCCGCGCCGCAGGATAGGCTGACGCTGCTGGACATCAATCAGCCGGAAGTTATTTGCGAATTCATTATTCGCTGGGTCGCACAGCAACCGCGCGCGAAAAAGCGCTGACCGACAGATTAGCCAAAGACAGGAACCCTATTCCATGAGCAAAACCCCGACAAACCCTGCCAGCGGCTGCGACAGCCAACAGGTCGGCGGCCTCATCACTGTCGATGAGGCGCTGCAGCAGATCCGCAACGCCATCTCCCCCATCGCGGGTTTTGAGCGCTGCAGCCTGAGAGACGGCTACAACCGCATTGTTGCAGAGAGTGTTACCTCTCCGATCAATGTCCCCGCCTATATCAACTCGGCGATGGACGGTTACGCCGTCAACGGCAACGACCTGCCGGCACAGGGAGAACGACAACTGCAGGTGATCGGCACAGCGTTTGCCGGGATTCCCTTCGAGGGCCGCCTGCAGAGCGGACAGGCGGTACGCATCATGACCGGCGCGGTAGTACCCGATGGCGCCGACACCGTGATTATGCAGGAGCAGGCGGAACGTGACGGCGATACCCTGACTATCCGCAACGGACACAAACCCGGCGAGAACGTACGTGGGATTGGCGAGGATATTGCCATTGGAGGCGTAGTGCTCGCACCCGGCAAGAAGATCCGCGGCGCCGAACTCGGCCTGCTCGCCTCGCTTGGCATCGCCGAGGTATCGGTAAGGCGCCGCCTGCGCGTGGCGACCTTCTCCACCGGTGATGAACTCTGCTCCATCGGCGATACCCCGAAAGCCGGGCAAATCTACGACAGCAATCGCTACAGCCTCTACGGCATGCTCCGTGCGCTCAACGTCGAACACATCGACATGGGGGTAATACCCGACGACCCGGATGCCATCAGCAATGCGTTTGCCACCGCCGCCGGGATCGCCGATGTCCTGATCACCAGTGGCGGCGTCTCCGTCGGTGATGCCGATTATGTCAAACAGACGCTCGACAGACTGGGCAAGGTCAATTTCTGGAAGATCAGGATGAAACCCGGAAAGCCGCTGGCATTTGGCCAGCTCGACAAGGCGGTCTTTTTTGGCCTTCCGGGCAATCCGGTGTCGGTAATGGCCACCTTCTACCAAATCGTGCAGCCGAGCCTGCGCTATTTGATGGGACAGGACACCACCGTGCCGGTGCGTCTGCGGGTACGAACCGCTGAAGGGTTGAAAAAACAGCCGGGCCGCCAGGATTTCCAGCGCGGGATACTGGAGCGTGATGACAAGGGGGAACTGGTGGTACGAAGCACCGGCCCACAGGGCTCGCACATACTCAGTTCGATGAGCCTGGCCAACTGCTTCATAGTCCTGGCGGCCGAGTCCGGTCCGGTAGCGGCCGGTGAATGGGTCGAGGTGGAGCCCTTCGAGGGACTTTTCTGAGTGGCATAAAAAAAGGCCGGCATCAAGCCGGCCTTTTTTCATGACGTCAGCACGTCTTACGCGGCAGCGACCTTGGTGCGGGCAGCCTTGCGCTTCACGGTGCGGCGCTTCTTCTTCGGTGCAGCCTTCTTCTTGCTGGCTGTAGCCTCTTTCTTCTCCAGGGCCTTTGCGGCCTTGGCCAGAGCCTTGTCATATGCCTTCTGCTGAGCGGCCTCGAATTTGGCCAGAGCAGCAATCGAGGCATCAGTGATTTTCAGCTCAGACTTGGCAACAGCAACAGCCTGCTTGGCAGCAGCGGCCTGCTCGGCCTTTTTCGCCACGGCGTTACGGGCAGCCGCAGTCTTGCTGGTTTTTGCCTTGGAACGGGCAGCGGCCAGTGCATCGGCAGCCTTCTTCGCAGCAGCTTCAGCCTTCTCCATGGCAGCGACGGCCTTCTCACGGCGTGCAACAGCTGCCTTGAAGGTGGCGTTCTTTGCCGGATCCAGTTTGGCTGCGACTCGCTTTGCAGACGGGCGACCGCGACGTGCGGCAGTCTTCTTTACAGTTCTTTTCTTGGTTGCAGCTTTCTTTACGCGTGCCATAAAACCGCTCCTCATTTATTGATTAATACGATTGACGAACAAATTATAAACACACTTTTTATTTTTTGAAAAAAAATTCAACGATTTTTTGTAAAAAAATGGATTTTTTTATCTTTTTTCCGAAAATTTCCCCGAAATGTTCGTTTTATTCCCTGTCGACGGTTGCATCGATCGGAAAAAGGCACAAGCTTGTTCCATATCACAGGATGTTGCACACGCTGAATTTTCGATAAAATTTTCCGCAATCTGGCGCTGACATAACAAAACAGATGGCAGAGATGACTCTCAGATTTCGGATACAACGGGGATTGTCATGACCGAAAAGGAACCACTGGAAGCAGAATTCATAGACGATAACGATGCTGGCTCGGAACTGGCTGTCGCGAGTAATGTACTGCCTGCCACGCTCCACCTGCTGCCGGTTTTTGACCGGCCTTTTTTTCCCGCACAGGCCGTTCCCATCGTTATGGACGAAAGCCCGTGGCTGCAGACAGTCGAGGCGATCGGCGAAACGGCGCACCATATGGCCGGACTGGTAATGGTGAAATCCGACCAGCTCGAACTGCCCGGCAGCGAGAATTTCCACACTGTAGGAAGCGTCGCGCGGTTGCACCAGCCAGGCCGCTCGGGCGGGAAACTGCAGTTCATCGCCGAGGGCCTGCAGCGTTTTCGCATCGTCAAATGGCTCTCCGAAGAGCCGCCCTACATCGTCCAGGTGGAGTATCCCGGCGAAGAGAAGAAGGGCAGCGAGGAGGAGCTGCGGGCCTACGCCATGGCAATCATCAATACAATAAAGGAGCTGTTGCCGCTCAATCCGCTCTATAGCGAGGAGCTGAAATACTTCCTCAACCGATTCGGCCCGAACGAACCTTCACCACTGACCGATTTTGCCGCCAGCCTGACCACTGCGAACAGAACCGAGCTCCAGGAGGTACTGGAGACGTTTCCCGTAATCCAGCGCATGAAGAAGGTGCTGGTGCTGTTGAAGAAGGAGCTGGAGGTCGCCAAGCTGCAGAACCGGATCCGTGAACAGGTCGACGAACGGATGACCGATCAGCAGCGCAAGTTCTTTTTGCGCGAACAGCTCAAGGAGATCCAGAAGGAGCTGGGACTCGAAAAGGACGACCGCACCGCCGATCTGGAGCGTTTTCAACAGCGCCTCGAGGCGCTCAGCATTCCCGAGCACGCGCAGAATCGTCTCGATGACGAGATGCAGAAGCTGGCGGTACTGGAGTCCGGTTCACCGGAATACTCGGTTACCCGCAACTACCTCGACTGGATCACCAGCCTTCCGTGGGGCAAGCACTCCGACGATATCCTGGGCCTGGTGCGCGCCAGAGAGATCCTCGATCGCGATCATGACGGTCTCGATGACGTCAAACAGCGCATTCTGGAATTTCTCGCGGTCGGCCAGCTGCGCGGCACCATCGCCGGTTCGATCCTGCTGCTGGTAGGCCCCCCCGGCGTCGGCAAGACCTCTATCGGCCGCTCCATCGCCGAGACGGTAGGCCGGAAATTCTACCGTTTCTCGGTAGGCGGGATGCGGGACGAGGCAGAGATAAAAGGGCATCGGCGCACCTACATCGGTGCCATGCCCGGAAAATTCATTCATGCCATCAAGGAGGTCGGCACCGAAAATCCGGTCATCATGCTCGATGAGATCGATAAAATCGGCGCCTCCTACCAGGGAGATCCCGCAGCGGCCCTGCTCGAGGTGCTGGATCCGGAGCAGAACAGCGAGTTTCTCGACCACTACCTCGATCTGCGCTTCGATCTCTCCAAGGTGCTCTTTGTCTGCACCGCCAACCAGCTCGACACGATCCCGGGGCCACTGCTCGACCGGATGGAGATCATTCGTCTCTCCGGTTATATCACCGAAGAGAAGCTGGCCATTGCGAAACACCACCTGTGGCCGCGCCAGCTGGAGCGCTCCGGCGTCAAGCCGAGCAAGCTGAAGATCAATGACACTGCACTGCGCCAGATCATCGAGGGCTATGCCCGCGAGGCTGGGGTGCGCAACCTGGAAAAGCAGCTTGGCCGGGTGGTGCGCAAGGCGGCGATGAAACTGGTCAGCGGCGAGATGGGCCCGATCAGGATAGGTCCAAGGAACCTCGAGGAGTATCTCGGAAAACCGTTTTTCGGCAAGGAGAAGCCGCTCAGCGGTGTCGGCGTCGTTACCGGCCTCGCATGGACCGCCATGGGCGGCGCCACCCTCAGTATCGAGGCGACCCAGGTGCACAGCAAGAACCGTGGCTTCAAACTGACAGGCAAGCTCGGCGAGGTGATGCGGGAGTCTGCGGAGATCGCCTACAGCTACGTTTCATCCCATCTCAAGCAGTTCGACGGCAACCCCGAGTTCTTCGACGCCGCCTTCGTCCACCTGCACGTGCCCGAGGGGGCAACGCCGAAGGACGGTCCCAGTGCCGGGATCACCATGGCCACCGCGCTGCTCTCGCTGGCGCGCAACGAACGCATCAGGCGCCCACTGGCGATGACCGGCGAGCTCACCCTCACCGGCACCGTCTTCCCCGTCGGCGGTATCCGGGAAAAGGTGATCGCCGCACGTCGCGCCAAAGTAATGGAGCTGATCCTGCCGGAGGCCAACCGTGGCGATTTCGAGGATCTCCCCGCGCATATTCGCGAAGGGGTGAGCGCCCATTTCGTCAAACACTTCCGTGAGGTTGTGCCGATCGTGTTCGGCGCGTAGCGCTCCGGCAGCGGGCTTGAAAAAGGAAGACCGCTCGTCGCCGCGGCTTTACCGCGGGTAGCAACATATATATATAATGAAGCAATGTCGGTTCTGAAGAGGGAGAGAGCAAAATGCTATGGCAACGGCACATCTTCCCGCTAGCCATCGCCGCCACGTGCCTGGCAGTGGTGGCGCTGCCGGCCTGCAGCGGCCCGGCGCCGAAACCGATGGCGTTTCAGCCTGCCGCCGTCAGCCCGGCCGCGACCCACCCTGCTGTGGCCGTCGCCGAACGCATGATCGGAATCCCCTATCGCTTTGGCGGCGACTCACCGCAACGCGGTTTTGATTGCAGCGGCCTGGTTTACTACTCATTCCGGCAAGCCGGAATGAACGCCCCTCGCACCACCGAGACCCTGTACAAGACCGCATTCGGCGTAACCCCAAAAGCGCTGCGTCAGGGTGACCTGCTCTTTTTCCGCATCGAGGGCAAGGTCTCGCACGTCGGCCTCTATGTGGGCGGCAACACCTTTGTCCACGCCCCCTCCAGCGGCAAGACGGTGAGTTACGCCTCGCTGGAGAACCCCTACTGGCGCGAACGTCTGATCAAGGCGGGAAGACTGTTCTAGGTGGCGCAAATGATGGGCACGCAAGCTTTGCCCATCCTACAACGGAGTTCCACGGTATAACCTCAATAAACCAATTCACCGCAAAGGCGCAAAGACGCAGAGAAAAGCGCTCTTGTGTGTTACCAGCCTGACCGCGGAGATGGCACTACCCATAGGTAACTGCATACAACCTTTGCGCCTCTGCGCCTTTGCGGTGAAATGTTTTTTCAGTCCGTAGGATGGGCAAAGCGCAGCGTGCCCATCAGCCAGGGGATCAGAGAGTAGGATGCGGTGAGTCCGCGAACCGCATCGCTCGTGCCACTCCACGGCCTTCATCTTATTCCGCCTCTGTGTGCTCTATCTGACAGGAGTCAGGATACGCACCGCGATTGATGCGGTTCGCACGGCTCACCGCATCCTACGATCCTGTTTCATCTCTCCCGGTAACCAGCTGCGCCATCATCGCGATATGCGCATCGCGCTCGTTCAGTGCCGGGATGTAGTGCATCTCTTCGCCGCCGGCATGCAGGAACAGCTCGCGGTTCTCGCCGGCGATCTCCTCCAGGGTCTCCAGGCAGTCGGCGGAAAAGCCCGGGCAGATCACATCCACCCGCCGCACCCCGTCACGGGCCAGTTGCTGGAGGCTCTTGTCGGTATAGGGCTGCAACCACTCCTCGCGGCCGAAGCGCGACTGGAACGTCACCAGCCACTGCTCCTCTGCAAGCGCCAGCTCGGCGGCGACCAGTTCGGCGGTTCTCATACACTGCCGGTAATAGGGATCTCCCTCATCGCGAAACCGCAGCGGTGTGCCGTGAAATGAGAGGATCAGCTTCTCCCCCGCCTCCCGCTCGCGCCACTGCTCGCGCACCGAATCGGCCAGGGCCCGGATGTAGAGCGGATGGTCGTGATAGTCGGCGATAAAGCGCAGGTGCGGCACGGCGCGGGTTTGGCGCAAGGCGTCACTGAGCGCATCGAGGGTGGAAGCGGTGGTGGAACAGGAGTTTTGCGGATAGAGCGGCAGGACAATGACCGTTTCAATTCCGGCATCCTGCAGTTCGGCAAGAGCGGAGGCGATTGAAGGGTTGCCGTAGCGCATGCCCAGCGCCACCACATAACGCCCCGGCTCCTGTGCCTCCAGTTGCCGCTGCAGCTTCTGTTGCTGGCGGCGTGAGGTTGCCATCAGGGGAGAGCCCTCCTCGCTCCACACCGCCTGGTAGGCGCGGGCCGAGCGGGCCGGACGGGTGCGCAGGATGATGCCGTTGAGAATCAGCCACCAGAGAGGCCGCGGCAGGTCGACCACGCGCCGATCCCAGAGGAACTCGCCGAGATAACGCCGCAACGCCGCCGGGGTTGGCGCATCGGGGGTGCCGAGATTGGTAATGAGCACACCGATCTTCTCTTCGGGCTTGTTGTTGTTCATGGCTCTTCGAAAGGGTCACAGGTTTACGCGAGTATAACGCATGGACAGAGCTCATGGAGGCCCGATAAAGCGAAGCGGTATCGGGTAATCGTGCCGGACACCGCTTCGCTATGTCCGGCCTACCGGTTACGCGTGTGCGAAAAAAAAACAGGCCCCGAAGGGCCCGTTCGATTTCTTGCTGCCGGAGGGTTCAGCCCAGGGCGGCGAAGATCGCGTCGCGATTCTCATCGACGCTGCGCCCGGTGCCGGTCACCTTGACGTACTTTGGCGCGTCTGCGGTTCCGCTTTCGGCCCAGCCGGAATAGAAGGCGACCAGCGGCTTGGTCTGCGAATGGTAGATATCCAGGCGCTTGCGCACGGTCTCTTCGTTGTCATCGTCGCGCTGGATCAGCTCCTCGCCGGTGACATCGTCCTTGCCCTCCACCTTGGGCGGATTGAAGATGACATGGTAGGTGCGGCCGGAGCCGGGATGAACGCGACGACCGCTCATGCGCTTGATGATCTCCTCATCGTCGACATCGATCTCCACCACGCTGTCGAGTACTACCCCGTCTGCTTTCAGTGCTTCAGCCTGGGGGATGGTGCGCGGGAAGCCGTCGAACAGGAACCCGTTCTTGCAGTCATCTTCGGCGATGCGCTCCTTGACCAGCCCGAGGATGATATCGTCTGACACCAGGCCACCCTCGTCCATGATCTTCTTCGCCTCGAGGCCCAGCGGCGTGCCGGCCTTGACCGCTGCACGCAGCATGTCACCGGTGGAGATCTGGGGAATATTGTATTTCTCGCAAATGTATTGTGCTTGGGTACCTTTGCCCGCACCGGGCGCTCCCAACAGGATCAGGCGCATCTCTTGCTCCTTCTGATTGTCGTTATATTGAAAATTCAACGGCCGATTATGCCGAGAGAGCGCCGTCGGGGGCAAACAAGCCTTTGAATGGCCCAATGCGGCTATTTTATCAGGAGCCGGATCCGATGAGCTGCGAGCCGTTGACCTGGAAGCGCTCGAAGGGACCGCGTCCCCAACGCACCAGCTTGTCCAGGGAGATCTGCTCGACACCGTCGAAGCGGCCCCGCTGGATCGAGCTGAGCAGCACCCCTATCCTGAAGGTCGCCGGCGTGTAGTGCGCCGCAAGCCCGGCGGGCGCGCCGCCGTGCGAGGGACGCACCCGCGGCATGGTGTAGGCGGTGCACTGGGCCTGCTCGATCTGCACGCTGGAGAAGGCGCGCGACAGCCGCCGGCGCAACTCGCGGCGGGCATAGTCGGCGCCGAAGGCGGCGATCTCATCGATAAGCAGCAGCAGCGCCGGGTCCACGGCCTGCGGATAATCGCGAAAATAGTCGAGCGCCGGATAGTAGCCCAGTCCCTGCTCCATCACCCAGGAATCCACCTGACCGGCGAGGTTCTCCCCCAGCACCCAGGGCAGGAACCCCACGCTCTGCTCGACCACCTCCTGTGGAATGGAGAGGGTCAGATTGGCGGCCACGGTCACAACCTCGATGCGGGGAGACATCAATGCCTCCTGGCCCTGCGCCGGCTGCCGCTTCGCACCGCATCCGGGTCCTGCCCCCGCAGACGGGCAATGGCACGGCGCAGCGGCAGGGTCACCGGCTCGATCTTCTCGTTCATCACGGTACCGACCGCATCGGTCTGGCCGAAGATGGGATTGAGCAGGTACTCGCTGACATGCGCCAGGACGAGCATGGCGCGCAGCTCCTCGCCCAGCTCGGGCGCCACCTCCTGCAACTCCTGCAACGCCTCCTCCTCGCGCATGCGCTGTTCGATCAGCGCCTCCACCTCGGCCAGTTCGCGCAGCGCCTCGGCGGCACGCAATTCGCGCAGGTGACGCCCCAGGGCGTTGAACAGCGCGCTGGCCACGTCCTGGTCCGCCGGATTGAGCATCACCTCCTCGGCAATGGCGAGGAAGCTCTGCCCCGCCTCATCTAGCATCTGCAGCAGGCGCCGAGCGAAGAGGTTCTTCTCCAGTGTCTCGAGCCGGCTGCGAAACCGTTCGAGGTCAGCGCGCGGCGGCTGCTTCTCGGGCAGGTCGTGCGGCAGGGTCTCGAGAAAGCCGATGCGATAGCTCTTGTTGCGCTCGCCGCTCTCCCACAGCTTGTGTTTCTGCTCCTCGTCGATGAGCCCCGGTTGCAGCACCAGGCGCACGGTGTTGAGCATGTCGCGCGGCTCGGTCTCGAACGGCAGGTGTTCGATGAGGTGCTCGGCAAGGCGCCGGCCCATCTCTCCCTCGACGACATTTTTGCTCTCGAGCATGCGCCGCGCGTGCTCCGAATAGGGGGCGCACCACCAGGCGCGCCGCGCCAGCTCGTCGGAGAGGTTGCGCGCGCAGACCACCGCCATCACCGCCTCCGGTTCACCGAGCTTGAGCAGGCGATCCAGCTGGTCGTTGTCGATCTGCCCCATGCGGGTCCAGCGGCGCAGGAACACCGGATAGCCGCCGGGCGAATCGAGCACCGCACCGGAGAGCATCGAACGCACCGCCTGCAGGTACTGCTCTCTGCGCCCGGTCGGGTTGAGCGGAAACTTCATCTCCTGCTCCCCATTCAGGCCGTAGACCGTCATGCTGTTCTCGTCGATGCGCACCGCCTCGGCGTTGGCGATCAACACATTCAACCGCAGCGCATCTTCACTACTCAGTTCCACGTTACCAACCTCATAAAACAAAAAATCTCAACGCAAAGGGCGCAGAGACGCAAAGAGCGCAAAGGAATAAATGCGAATGATGTCGTTAACACTCATAGCTGATGGACCTTACTCATGGCACAGGCTCAATGCCACAGTAAGTAAAATCTTTGCGCCCTCTGCGTCTTTGCGATCTTTGCGTTAAAAATCATCAGTTCAGCTGTATCCGCTGGCCCCATGGCACCGTGGCCTTGCCCTTGATCAGCCAGACGGTGGGAAAGGCGGGTTCGCGTTCGGGGAACCGCCCAAGCCCGTCGGTGAAGTAGACCAGCACGTCGGGGCGGCGGTTCTCCCGTTCGGTCCAGCCGAACACGGGACGAAAATCGGTGCTGCCGCCGCCCTTGAACTCCCGCGGCAGGGCAAACTCCTCCCACGGCTCGAAGCTCCAGGGGCCGTCGCCGACCAGCTCCGAGTCGCAGGCCAGCAGGGTGACGCGGGCGCGGAGCTGCCCCTTCAGCGCATTGACCTCGGAGACGAACTCGGTCATCTCCCTGTCGCCCACCGAGCCGCTGGTATCGAGCGCCACCACCACATCTAGCTCGTGGCTCCTGAGGCTCGGCATGATGTAGTCGCCCTCGCGCCGCGAGGGGCGCGAGTAGTTGTAGTCGTCGCGGGCGGTGGCGTTGAGGAAGCGCGCCAGGATCATGCGCCAGGGCAGTTGCGGCTGCAGCAGGTGATCGATGATGCGCCGCAGCGGGCCGGAGAGCTTGCCCGCCTGCATCGCCTGCTGCGCGGCACCGGCCATGCGCTGCTGCCACTGCACCGAGAGGTTCTCCATCTCCTCTTTCGACAGCGGCGGCGGCTCGCCGGCACCCTGCCCCGAGCCGTTGCCATCCTGCGACTGCTCCTGCTGCTGCTCGCCTTCGCCCGGCTCCTGGGTACTCTGTTCGGGCTTCTGCGCATCGCCGCGGCCGCCCTTGTCGTCCGGGCTCTTTTTCTGCTGCTGGTCGCCGCCCTCGGAACCCTTGTCCTGCGAATCGTGCTGGCCGCCTGCGCCCTGGCGGCCGCCGCCGCTCTGGTTGTCCTTGTCGTAGACGTGGTCGTCGTGCGGGGTGAGGTTCTCGTGCTCGTCGAGGCAGGGATAGATCTCCTCGGCGGTCATCTCCTCGTACTCCTTGAGATAGAGCGCATCCGGGCAGGGGGTAAGGCCGTCGGCGATGAGCAGCGGGTTGATCGCCAGATCGCAGGCGAGATCCCAGCGGTGCTTGTCCCGGTGCTGGCGCCGGGCGAAATGAGACAAGGCGCAGTGCAGCGCCTCGTGGGCCAGCACGAACTGCGCCTGGTCCACCGACAACCCGTCGATATACTCGGCGTTGTAGTAGAACGCGCGCGCATCGGTGGCCACGGTACGGCACCACTCCGAATCGGCCTCGATCATCGGCAGGCGCAACACCAGCGCGCCGAGGAACGGCTTGTCCAGGATCAGGCGGGTGCGCGCGGCGCTGAGTTTTGTTTCGCAATCACGTGACATAACCAACTTTACTCACCACAGGGGCACGGAGAACACGGAGAAATCCATCCAAAAGCTTTCACCACGAAGCACACGAAGAGCACGAAGCATTCAAATTGGCACGTGAACTATCATGCACCGGGCCTTCTCCGTGCCTCCGTGTCTCTGTGGTGAATCCACTTTTATCCTTCGTGCTCTTCGTGACCTTCGTGGTTAATGCTTTTATCCATCCGCATCAGTACAGCATGACCTCAGCGACGGCCTGGGCCCAGGGGGAGAACTCGGGCAGGGCGAAGATCTCCTGGCCGATGGCCCGGTGCAGGTCGGAGACCAGCATCACCCCCATCTCGCGCTCGCGGAAGCGGCCGGCGAAGTCGAGGATCGCGCCGTAGACCTCTTTGGCCTCGGCCGGGTTCTCGCTTTTCGCCCGCAGGGCGCGGCCGACCAGCGCCGAGGCGACTGCATATTGCAGGTCGATCTCCTTGGGCAGCGGCACCTGCTCGCGGCGGATGATCGCGTCGAGGTCCGGCAGGTTGTCCAGGTTGTCGACGAAGGCGCCGAGCTCGATACCGGCGGCGGGACCGACGCACGCCTGCAGGGTGTTGACCAGCAGGTTGCCGCTGTCGGCGAACTTCTGCAAGGCGCGGTGGGCGAACTCCCAGGAACGCGGCGAGGGGAAGGCCACCGGGTTGTGCGCCGGGTCGAATTCGAACAGCAGCTCGGGACGGAAGCGCAGGAAGGCGATCACCCGCTCGTCGATGCCGTTGGCGTAGGCCCAGGTCACCCAGTCGTCCAGGTGGGTCTCCACCTCGAAGTGGGCGAAGCGGTTGGCCAGCGGCGCCGGCATGGTGTAGGTCACGCCGCGATCGCCCTGGCGGTTGCCGGCGGCGAAGATGGCCCAGCCGTCCGGCACCCGGTACTCGCCGAGGCGCCGGTCGAGGATCAGCTGGTAGGCGGCGGCGGAGACGCTCGGCGGCGCGGAGGTCACCTCGTCGAGAAACAGGATCCCTTCCGCTCCGTGGCGCTCGGCATCGGGCAGCATGGCAGGCACCGCCCACTCCACCCGCTCACCGCTGCGAAACGGGATGCCGCGCAGATCGGAGGGCTCCATCTGCGACAGGCGGATATCGATCACCGGCGCGCCGTGGCGCTGGCCCACCTGCTGCACCATCATCGACTTGCCCACGCCGGGCGGCCCCCACAGCATCACCGGGGTGTGGTGACCCTCGCGGGTACTGAGAAATTCAAGTTCCAGGACATTCGCAATCTGTGCGGGACGCATGCACGCTCACCTTATATCTGCATTCAAAGCAATAGCACCACGAAGCACACGAAGGAAGAAAAGAAGGTGATTCCAGGCAAGAAACTGCACACCGGCTGCCGACGACACTCCTGTCTTCTGCACCGCCTCCATGAATCCCTTCCCCTCGTGTTCTTCGTGTGCTTCGTGGTTAATCGTTAAATAACCGGCGCAAATAGTTTACCATCCTTGTCGGGATTTAGACAAAGCTTTGGCTCACCCTGCTCTTCCATGTTGCATATCTAGCGAAGTGGGGGCGTTTGCCCCGTTTCCAAATAGTGTAGATAGTCCTGCAGGATGAGGGCGTGGTCGAAGGCGAGGGGTTGGGGAGGATGTTGCGGGTCGATGAGCTGCACTGTCCGGGCATCGTCGCGCGCTTCGGGCTCGCCACGGCCGGAGGCGATATAGACGGCACTGACGGTATGTCCGCGGGGGTCGCGCTCTGGATCGGAATAGCAGCCCAGCAGCGCCTTGAGCGTCACCGCCATCGAGGTCTCCTCGAGCGCCTCGCGCACGGCGGCCTGCTCGAGGGTCTCACCGATGTCGACGAACCCGCCCGGCAGCGCATGGCCGTGGGGCGGGTTCCGCCGCTCGATGAGGAGGATGCGGCCCGGTGTCTGCTCCGGTTCGATAATGATATCGACCGCCAGCAACGGTGTTTCGGGCCGCCCCATGGCAGAAAAGGTCTCAGCCTTCCTGGGTGCCTGCCTGGGCCTGCTGTTCTGCCACCTGCTTGCGCACCTCTTCCATATCCAGCTCCTTGGCCTTGCCGATGAGCTGCTCGAACTGGCCGCCCGTCAGCGCGCCGGGCTGGGCGTAGATGACGATCTGGTCGCGCAGGATCATCAGGGTCGGGATGGAGCGGATCTGGAAGTGGCCTGCCAGCTCCTGCTCATCCTCGGTGTTGACCTTGGCAAAGACGATTTCGGGATACTTGCCGGAGATCTCTTCGTAGACCGGGCCGAAGGACTGGCAGGGGCCGCACCAGGGGGCCCAGAAATCCACGATCACGAAATCGCTGCTGCCCACCACTTCATCGAAATTGTCTTTGGTCAGTTCAACCGTCGCCATGATTGTTCTCCTGATAAGTCACGTTGCCCGCCAAATCCGGTCGTAGACACTGCGGGACTGAAAAAATTAAGCAGGCCGGTGTCTCATGCCAGCCAGTCAAGAGGTTCGAGTGTATGGTAGGAGCCCTGTCCACTGGGCGAATATTCGCCGAGAGGACTCGGCTCCTACAGATTTCCCCGTTACCCTAACTGACAGGCATTGGGCCGCAAGCCTGCATTAGCATTCAATGATACATAAATAGGGTGGGAATTGCCCGGATTCAACCGTCGCGGTGGGTAAAGCGGATGATCTGGCGCCGCCCCTTCTTGTCGGGGCGCCTGGCAGGGCGCGGCTCAGCGGCGGCAACCAGGCGGCGCTCTTCGGCCAGCCGTTCTCGCCGCAGCCGGCTCTGCTCGTCCTCGCGGTAGAGTTGCTGTGCCACGCTGGCCGGCCCACGCTTTTCGGCCAGGGCCAGGACCTCCACCTCGTACTCATCCTGTCCGCGGCGGATACTCAGCCGGTCACCGGCCTTGAGCGGGCGCGAGGGCTTGGGGCGGCTGCCGTTGAGATGGACATGGCCGCCGTTGATCGCCTCGGTGGCAAGGGCGCGGGTCTTGAAAAAGCGCGCCGCCCACAGCCACTTGTCGAGGCGGACCGTCTCAGCGGAATCAGCCTGCACGCCGCCTACTCCCCCGCGCCTTCGAGCCGCGCCCGCAGCTCCTCCATCATCTCCCGGTAGTAGTCGATGGGGATCAGGGTGTGCTCGGTGCTGTCACAGGAGGGACAGTGCTGGATCAGCATCACGCCGACCGCCTCGACGTCCTCGTAGTCCTCGCCTTCGATATGGGTATACTCGATCATCCCCTCGAAGTGGCAATCGATGCAGTGCCCCCAGGCCTTGAACTTCATATTCTCATCACTCAACCGTTGCTAGCAGTGAGTAGCTTGCCGCAAACCGGCCCTGCTGCCAAATCCCTGTTTCACACTTCCCGCATCCCGCGGGGGCTTATGCCGCGATCGGCCGGGGCCGGATGGGATTGGTCGGGTGATCATCCTCCACATGCAGATGGCGCATCACATACTCCCCCGGCCGGATCCCCTGCCGGTTGAGCCCGTCGAGGCCGAACAGCACATTGAATTCGAGCAGGTAACAGTGCCCGGCCACCACGGCCACGTCGAAACCGGCGTGGTCGATGCCCAGCGCCGTCGCCACTTCGGTGACCAGCTGCAGCGCCACCGGCGGCACCACATCGAAGTGCATCACCCCGCCGCACGCCACATTGTTATGGAAGCCGTCGGTCTGCTCGCGCCAGTAGGCGGTCACCACCTCGCTGCCCACCCACACCACGCGAAGGTCGCGCTGGATCGGCAGGTACTCCTGCACGTAGAGGATCTCGTTCTGCGCCGCGTAGTGCAGAAACTCGGCACGCGACTGGATGAGGAACACCCCGCTGCCCATGGAGCTGCGCACGACCTTGGCAACGAAGGGAAAATCGAACCGCTCCAGCACCTGCTCGATGGCGGACGGGGTGGAGGGAAGGATCTCGGTCCAGGGGACGTTGGCGGGCGCCACCGTCAGGAAGGCGCGGGTCTGCTCGATCTTGTCGTGGCCAAGGTGATACGTGGCGGGACTGGGAAAGATACGCTTGTTCAGCCCGTAAACCAGGCTGTTCACCTGCCAGTATTCGGGGTAAAGCACCCACTGAGCCGTGCGGACGGTATCGATTTCGCGAAAATAGTGTTCCGGTTTCAGGTAATGGGTGCCCGGAATGTCGAGACAACGCAGGGCATTAAAGGTAACGAGCCGCATGAAAGCAACACGCAAAAAGCCCCGGATTGAGGCGGGTGAAATCTATCCCCAATCAGGAAAACCGTCAATCACTAAATTAACCGCTTAAAAACGGGAAGTTATGTTTATCCAAACCGTTTGGACGGACAGGCGCAGTGCATCTCTCAAAAGCTGCCGGAACTGCCGCTTCTGTAGCAGGGCTGCTGCTACTATTATTCTCAGCACCCGCCGTAGCTAGCTGCAACCACACCGTCATCGAGGAGCAGTCATGAAGCCGAGAATCAGCATGATCACCCTGGGCGTGAGTGACCTGGCCCGTTCGGTAGCGTTCTACGAGCAAGGCCTCGGCTTGCCGAGGATGGAATCGCCACCCGGGGTGGCCTTTTTCCCCCTCGACGGCACCTGGCTCGGCCTCTTCTCCCGCGAGGAACTCGCAGAGGATGCGACAGTGTCCGCCGAGGGTAGCGGCTTTGGCGGTTTCACCCTCTCCCATAATGTGCACTCGGAGGCGGAGGTCGAGCAGGTGCTGGCAGAGGCGGTCGCGGCGGGGGCCACCCTGGTCAAACCCGGGCAAAAGGTCTTCTGGGGAGGCTACTCCGGCTACTTCAGGGACCCGGATGGGCACCTGTGGGAGGTCGCCCACAATCCGCTGTTCTGGGTCGGCCCGAAGGACGAGGAGGGCTAAACGCGACAGGTACTAACGTCGGCCCGCGCCAGACCCAATCACAGCTCAACCAGGGATTAGCATGCTGTTGCGGAAACGAACCTTGACCGGCTCCACGGCCAGAACCATGCTCAAAGCGCTCACCTGCAGCCTGCTGTGGACACTGTATCCATACGACCAGGCCTGGGCGTACAAACTCTTTACCGTCGATGCCGGCTACGGCATGGATGACACGCGGCTGCTGCGGCTGAACCTTGCGCTCGGCAGTGACTGGCGCTCGGCCCCGGACCAGGGTTGGTACTGGACCCGCTACTGGGAGGCCAATTTCAGTTACTGGTATCTGAACAAGCTCAAGAACGGCGAGGACGATTTGCTGGAGATCGGCGTGACCCCCAACTTCCGTCTGCAACGAGAGCAGGCGCCGGGTTGGGGCCAGCCCTATTTTGAACTGGGTTTGGGGGTGCACCTGCTGTCGAAGGTGCACATCCGAACGCGCGACCTCGGCAGTACTTTCCAGTTCGGCACCCATGCGGGCATCGGGGTGCTGCTGGGGGAAGAGTACCGCTACGAACTGGCCTGGCGCATCGAACACCTCTCCAATGCCGGTCTGAAAGAGCCCAATCCGGGCATCAACTTTTCCATGGTGCGCTTTGGTTACCGCTGGTGAGGCGAGCGCGGTGTCGGATGACCTGATGATGGGTCTACACTTCATGCTTTCACCGCACCCGCCCAACATCAACATAGGGAGAATCCGTGATGCCGCTTGCCATTACCTCACCCGAGTTCAAGCACAACGACGGCATTCCCGCTGAATACACCTGCGAGGGGAGTGATATTTCGCCGCAACTGGAGTGGTCCGGTCTGCCGGAGGGGACCCGCTCGCTGGCGCTGATCGTCGACGACCCGGACGCACCCGATCCCGAGGCGCCGAAACGCACCTGGGTGCACTGGGTGCTCTACAATATCCCTGTGGCCACCTCCGGTCTGCCGAAGGGTGTTGTACCCTCCCATCTTCCCGACGGCACGCACGAGGGGAGCAACGACTGGCGGCGCACCGGCTACGGCGGTCCCTGCCCGCCCATCGGCCGTCACCGCTATTTCTTCAGGCTCTATGCACTGGATACCAAACTTGCGGATCTCGGCACACCGACCCGAGATGCCCTGCTCAAGGCGATGGAGGGACATGTGCTCGCCAAGGCGGAGCTGGTGGGGACCTACCAGAAACACCCTTAAATATCGGGGGAACGTGAGGACGTGAGGCGTGAGGACGTGAGGCGTGAGGGCGTGAGGGCGTGAGGGCGTGAGGGCGTGAGGGCGTGAGGGCGTGAGGGCGTGTAGGATGGGATGCATCCCATCATTTCGTCAAGTTCACGGTGGGATACATCCCATCCTACGGCCCAATTATCGTCCTCGCTCGGCGTCGCGTACAAGGCAATGAAGCCGGGTTCGGGACGCAGGGCGTCCCGGGAGGCGTTCCCACGCAGAGCGTGGGAACGATTGAAATGGCGGCAGGATGCCGCCAGTTGTGAACAGTAATGCCGTGCCGGGTTTTGCGATCTGGCGATCTCCCGATCTAACGCGCCCAGCCGTTCAGGCGCTCATCTCCAGCAGCATCTTGTTGAGCTTGGCGACGAAGCTGGCCGGGTCGTCGAGGGTGCCGCCCTCGGCGAGCAGCGCCTGGTCGAAGAGGATAGAGGTGAGGTCCTCGAAACGCTCCCCCTCCTCGCCCTTGAGCTTGCCGACCAGCGGATGCTCGGGATTGAGCTCCATGATCGGCTTGATGCTCGGGGCGTCCTGGCCGACGGACTTGAGGATACGCTCGAGGTTGGCGCTCATCTCGTGCTCGCCGGTGACCAGGCAGGCTGGGGAGTTGGTCAGGCGGTGGCTGATGCGCACCTCCTTGACCTTGTCGCCGAGGGTCTCCTTGACCTTCTTCACCAGCTCCTCGAAGTTCTTCGCCGTCTCCTCCTGCTGCTTCTTCTCCTCCTCGTCCTCGAGGCTGCCGAGGTCGAGCTCGCCCTTGGTCACCGACTTCATCGGCTTGCCGTCGAACTCCAGCAGCGAGGAGGCGAGCCACTCGTCGACCCGGTCGTACATCAGGATCACCTCGATGCCCTTCTTGCGGAAGATCTCCAGGTGCGGCGAGTTCTTTGCAGCGGCGAAGGTGTCGGCGGTGATGTAGTAGATCGCCTCCTGCCCCTCCTTCATCCGGCCGATGTAGTCGGCCAGCGAGACGTTCTGCTCGTCGGTGTCGTTGTGGGTGGAGGCGAAGCGCAGCAGCCCGGCGATCTGCTCGCGGTTGGCGAAGTCCTCGCCCGGGCCCTCTTTCATCACCTTGCCGAACTGCTGCCAGAACTCGGCGTACTTCTCCGGCTCGTTTTTGGCGATGCCCTCGAGCAGCCCCAGCACCTTCTTCACCGAGGCGCCGCGCATGGTATCGGTGATCTTGTTGTGCTGCAGGATCTCGCGCGAAACGTTGAGCGGCAGGTCGTTGGAGTCGATCACCCCGCGCACGAAGCGCAGGTAGTTGGGCATCAGGTGCTCGGCGTCGTCCATGATGAAGACGCGGCGCACGTAGAGCTTGATGCCGTGGCGGCGCTCCCGGTCCCACAGGTCGAACGGCGCCTTTTTCGGCAGGTAGAGCAAGGAAGTGTACTCGAGCTTGCCCTCGACCTTGTTGTGGCTCCAGGCGAGCGGCTCCTCCCAGTCGTGGGAGACGTGCTTGTAGAACTCGGTGTACTCCTCCTCGGTGATCTCGCTCTTCGGCCGCACCCACAGGGCGGAGGCCTTGTTGACCGTCTCCTCCTCGGGGATCACCGTCTCGTCGGCTTCCTTCTCCTCGGCACCCGGTAGCTCCTCCCTGGCCATCAGGATCGGCAGGGTGATGTGGTCGGAGTACTTGCGGATGATCGAGCGCAGGCGCCAGCCGTCAGCGAACTCCTCCTCGCCCTCGCGCAGGTGCAGCACGATCTCGGTGCCGTGGCCCGCCTTGTCGAGGTTCTCCAGGGTGTAGTCGCCCTCGCCGGCGGACTCCCACTGCACCCCGTGCTCGGGGGTGAGGCCGGCGCGCCGGGTGGTGACGGTAACCTTGTCGGCGACGATGAAGGAGGAGTAGAACCCCACCCCGAACTGGCCGATCAGGTTTGCGTCCTTCTTCTGGTCGCCGCTCAGCGAGTCGAGGAAGGCGCGGGTGCCGGACTTGGCGATGGTGCCCAGGTTGTCGATCACCTCCTGGCGGCTCATGCCGATGCCATTGTCGGTGATGGTGACGGTGCGGGCGGCCTTGTCGAAGGCCACGTGGATCTTCAGCTCCTGGTCGCCTTCGTAGAGGGCATCGTCCGAAAGCGCCTCGAAACGCAGCTTGTCGCAGGCATCGGAGGCGTTGGAGATCAGCTCCCGCAGGAAGATCTCCTTGTTGGAATAGAGGGAGTGGATCATCAGGTGCAGCAGCTGCTTCACCTCGGTCTCGAATCCCAAAGTCTCTTTATGCGCTTCAACAGTCATGGTTTAACTGAGTCCTCCAGTTAATGGGAATCAAACAAATCAGGCGGAAAAATAGGGCTATTCTACCCCGGATTCAAGTCAGGCGCTGGCCGGAGACCGGGGTCTGTGCTTGAATACCTTCATTACAAGTTAAACAAGAACAAGGATTTTATGGAAATCATTACCGTCCAGACCCACCCATTCGATGACCAGCGCCCCGGCACCTCGGGGCTGCGCAAGACCGTCAACCAGTTCCAGACCACCCACTACCTGGAGAACTTCGTCCAGGCGATATTCGATATGGTGCCCGAGCTCAAGGGCGGCACCCTGGTGGTCGGCGGCGACGGCCGCTTCTACAACCGCGAGGCGATCCAGACCATCATTCGTATGGCCGCCGCCCATGGCATCGGCAGGGTACTGGTGGGCCGAGACGGCCTGCTCTCCACCCCCGCCGCCTCGGCGGTGATCCGCAAGCACCGCACCCAGGGCGGCATCATCCTCTCGGCCAGCCACAACCCCGGCGGTCCCGACGGCGACTTCGGCATCAAGTTCAACGCCGCCAACGGCGGCCCGGCCCCGGAGCAGCTCACCGAGGCAATCTACGCCCGCACCCGGGAGTTGAGCGAATACCGCATCTTCGACCACCCGAACATCCCGCTCTACGAGGAGGGCGCCTTCTGTATCGGTGATACCGCCATCCAGGTCATCGACCCCATCGGCGACTACGCCGAACTGATGGAGCAGTTGTTCGATTTCGAGGCGATCCGCGCCCTCTTCCGCGGCGGCTTTCGCATGCGCTTCGATGCGATGAGCGCCATCACCGGCCCCTACGCGGTCGAGCTCCTGGAGCGGCGCCTCGGCGCACCGGCCGGGACGGTGATCAACGGCGATCCCCTGCCCGACTTCGGCGGCGGCCACCCGGACCCGAACCTCACCTACGCCAAGGGGCTGGTCGACGAGCTGTTCGGCGAGAGCGCCCCCGACTTCGGCGCCGCTTCCGACGGCGACGGCGACCGCAACATGATCCTGGGGCGCCACTTCTTCGTCACCCCCTCCGACTCGCTGGCCCTGATCGCCGCCAACGCCGAGCTGGTGCCCGGTTACCGGGGCAGGCTCAGCGGCGTGGCCCGCTCCATGCCGACCAGCGGCGCCGCCGACAAGGTGGCCGAGAAACTCGGCATCGAATGCTTCGAGACCCCCACCGGCTGGAAATTCTTCGGCAACCTGCTCGATGCCGGACGCATCGTGCTCTGCGGCGAGGAGAGCTTCGGCACCGGCTCGGATCACGTGCGCGAAAAGGACGGCCTGTGGGCGGTCCTCTTCTGGCTCAACATCCTCGCCGTGCGCCAGGAGCCGGTCGCCGACATCGTGCGCGAACACTGGAAAGAGTACGGGCGCAACTACTACACCCGCCACGACTACGAAGGCATCGATCTCGAAGCGGCCAAGGGACTGATGGCCCATGTGGAAGGCCAGCTTGCCGGCCTGGTCGGCAAGGATCTGGCCGGCGGCAAGGTCGCCTACGCCGACAACTTCAGCTACACCGACCCGGTGGACGGCAGCGTCAGCAGCAACCAGGGCCTGCGCATCGGCTTCGAAGACGGCTCGCGCATCATCTACCGCCTCTCCGGCACCGGTACCGTCGGCGCGACCCTGCGCATCTACATCGAAAAGTACGAGGCCGACGCGGCGAAGCAGGCGCTGGATACCCAGCTGGCGCTGTGGCCGCTGATCGACCTGGCTGCGGAATTGGCCGAATTGGGTGTGCGTACCGGGCGCAGCAAGCCGAGTGTGATTACCTGATAGATGGTTTCTTCCAAACCGCATCAGAGGTTGCCGTAATCGGACAACGTCCAACCAATCCACACATAAGGCAAGCCGAAAGAACGGACTGGATTCACCCGGGAGGACGATGCCCGCTTAGGCAGGGTGCGAGGGGGATTGTTGGGAACGGCACCTGTAGGCCGCTTTACGACTCCTGTTGACCGCCTTGCCAGGTAATCGCGCTCAGGAGAGGAAATTTCGCAGACAGGACATATGCTGTATCTACGTGATAGGAACTCGAACGTAGGCTCTGCTGCGACTGTTCCGGAAGTAACCCGTTACTACGCGAGTAAAATTGCAGGTTGCAAATTGGAGCACCCACACGGCCAACCCGAACGATAAGGAGGAGTTATTATGGGTATGATGAAGGAGTTCAAGGAGTTCGCCGTCAAGGGCAATGTTGTCGATATGGCTATCGGCATCATTATCGGCTCCGCTTTTGGGAAAATCGTTTCTTCCTTAGTCGGCGATGTGGTCATGCCACCTATTGGCGTGCTCCTGGGAGGGGTCGATTTTTCCGACCTGGCTTTCACCCTCAAACAGGCGTCCGGTGATATGCCGGCCGTTGTCATCGCTTATGGCAAGTTCATTCAAACGACCATAGACTTCACGATCATTGCTTTCGCTATTTTTCTTGTCGTAAAGGCCATCAATTCACTCAAGCGAAAAGAGGAAGCTACTCAACAGGAACCGCCAGCACCATCGCCTGAACAAGTGTTACTAACAGAGATACGTGATTTACTGAAACAGCGCGAATAGGTTGCTTGCCTCTCAGTCGTGACCATTTTTTTCAACTGTTCAGCCGTAGTGAGAAAAACCGCCGCGATGAACAGACCGGATGCCGGGACAGTTTGACCAAACCGTGCTTCTATACAAAATAACTATCCGTTACACCGACGACACTAACTCAAGAGGATAAACAGAGCTGGAATGGACACAAGACCCAAAATCGTGATCTCATCACTCGATGCAGAGAGACTGGAACGGCTGCTTGAATCCCTTCCCGACGAGGCCTTTCCGGGCAAGGAGGAGTTCGAAGAGGAGCTGGCGCGGGCTGAGGTCGTCGCGCCGCAGGAGGTGCCACCGACGGTAGTCACGATGAATTCCACGGTCCGGTTCAGGGTTGAATCCTCAAAGGAGGAGTTTACCCTGACCCTGGTCTATCCCAAGGACATGGACGCGAGCAGCAGCAAGAT